>Ga0160453_100013_pt1 | contig 285194 bp, 234 predicted proteins | sample HID1971K_E6MG_FD_108228 | JGI IMG/M metagenome (GOLD analysis project Ga0160453, IMG submission 108228) | Enriched millipede-associated microbial communities from UW Madison campus, WI, USA - HID1971K_E6 MG | ecosystem: Host-associated > Arthropoda: Insects > Digestive system > Unclassified ...
CGGTGCAAGAAAATAAGCAACAAGTTGAATCTATAGATTTTGCGGAAACATTACTATATTCGAATAGGCAATCTGACAATTTTTAAAAACAACCAACTGTCAGATCAAGTAGTGGCTATTACATTTAAAGCCTAAGCGTTACTACCGCAAAAAACAAACTCGCTATAACCGGCCAATATCAGGTGGATATTACGATTTGATTTGTGCCAGCTATTACGGTTCAAATGATGCCAGTTTAGTGGTTTGGCTTTCGTCGATTGGTCTGTTTTTTACGGTTCGGATGGTGCCTCTCCAAAAAGATCAAGAAAGAATTACCCTGTCCAGTCCCTTATTTTCAAAATCATTCTGACGATTTAAGACCAATAAGTTTGAGTTTTGATTCCAAATCATTAACTATTGATCATATTAAATCTGTCAAAATCAACAGTGAAAACTTCGAAGTATCTCACTATGAACACTCTTAATAATCTTTGTTATTAGATATCTACACTCAACAAGTAATTATTTAAGTGTAGATATATTAATTGATTATTCAGATTCTTTCAAAAAACATCTTTTCAAAGACATCAGGTAGCTTAACGCATTTTTGAATACCATCTACCCGAAAATTTCTTATAGCCCCTTCTCTAAGCAAACAATTACATCGAAGAGTTTTCTTTGATTCTTCACCAGGATCATTCTCTATATCTGAAATAGGAAAATCCTGAACGTAAATGATTCGTTCGGTTTTATTATTTTGTTTATCAGTATAACTTATGTAGTACCATTTCGCTTTAAATGTTTCGATATTTTTTTCGTTGAAAAATGTCTGTATTTTAATTAAGTTTCCCAGATCAAGCCCATCTTTAAGGAGTTCATCAAAATTAACAATTGATTCTACAGGGAAACTTTCAGTGTATGCCCCAGACTTTTTGGAAAACTTATTCGATGTGTTGTAAACATAATAATAATGCTTGAAAGTGACCGATTTCAGATAGACGGGATAAGCCTTGTAATATAGATTAGTATTCGATTCTAATCCTTTACGTTCTTTTAACCGTAAAAAGTAAGTTTTTCTTGTCTCATACAAAAATTCATTATTGTTGAATCTAACAAATTTCAAACATTCTAATGGAACTGTCTCTTCGCTCATTTTTCCACTCTCATTATTCAACCATTTAATCTTTGCCTGTAATGCCTGTTTTTGCGCAGTTATATTTCCGGTCTTTTCACTGTGCTTAGTATAATCCTCCTCATACTTTATATCCATTACCAATCCTACAGGAGGTAAGTAATCCAACAAAGTGCTGTCTTTCATTTTTGAACGAGCATCTACAATCTCTTGAAATGTCTTCTGCTTACCTAATTCCAAATCTACTGTTTGTAAAACAACTTCTTTGCCAATCAACTCCTTTTTCCATTCATTTATACTTGGAGAGTTAACTCCAAAATTTTCCTTATCAAACTCTCCAATAAACTTTAATTCTTCACCTTTAAACCATAATTTCTCAAACTTCCCCTCTGTTGTAGAATAGAACAGGCATTTGTATTGATTAGAATCCTTCACTCCGGTTAAAGTATCATGGGTAGATTTATTTAAAACCTCAAATACGATCATTAACGGCGGCGTAAATTTGGAGTAGGCTCCAATCTTGGGCTCCGTATACGAGATTTGATATGGATGGCTTTTCAACGTCACAATATCGTTGAGCTTTAAAGCTTCTCTCGTCTTTTTTGACTTAATTTCAGATAAATATTTTTTATTAATCTCTCCTTTGCGTTCTTCCATAAATAAATTATTAATTGTTGTTGCAATTTAGTAAATTTGAATGGCTTAGTCAATGGGATAAACAGCAGTTTACAATTAGGCAGGATTATAGAATCTTTATGGTTTTACTGTTATTTTAACTAACAGGCTAGATTTTACAAACACTGTTCGCATTCCACTCTAGGAGGCTCACAGATGTACTATCTAAACAGAAGCTTACTAACGCTCCCGAAGCATCGGCTTGAAGGAGACAGGTGATGGTTATCGCTATCATTCTAATCAAAGTTACAAAGTATTTCTTGTATTTATCGAAATTACAATGACTCAGTTATTGGGTCCTGATCCGCACCAAATGGTGGTTATGTAAACAAGATGCATTATTGATAGCCCATTGCTAAGCCACTTTTAGATTATGAGAAGAAAACCGGACTGGCTGCAAAGCAAAGGATATATGCATATCACGCCTTCATTGAGTGTACATAATAATTGGGAGGACTACTATCGTAAGATAACCTCTGCAAAATATGTAGCTAAGTACGCCTTTTTCCCTTTAATACACCGTATACTCTCTGACAGGAAGTATAAAAAAGCTGACCCGAAGAAACACCATATAAAGGACTCTAAGCCTAGAGGGCATAGTCATAAGCGCACGGATGGTACGGGAACGGACAAATCAGTCAAAAGTCGACCTCTCCATTACTCTGGCCACTTTGATTCGCTCGTATATTCATACTACGCGCACCTATTAGGTACAGCTTACGAAGGTAAACTGAAACAGGATGAAGAGCTGGATAAGGCTATACTCGCTTACAGATCTATTCCTATCAGTGAAACTGATCGTAGTGGTAAGAGCAATATTCATTTTGCCCATGAAATATTTGGAGAGATTAGTAATCGGGTAGAATGTCAAGATGAAGTGGGTGTCTTAGCAATTGACCTAAAGAGCTTCTTCTCTACCCTACACCATGAGACATTATACAACATCTGGGCATATGCAATAGACAAGGTGGAACTCCCTCCTGATCACTATAATGTTTTTAAATCTTGTACCAATTTTAGCTATGTGCTATATAATGATCTAAAAAAGAAGGGAAAAAGACATTTTGACGAATCTAAGCTGGCAAAAATTAGACGCAAAAAGGGTTATAAGTGTTTCTTCGAGTCTAATGAGGAGTTTAGGCGCGAAATTAAAGAAGGACGGCTGCCTATATACAAAAATCCATTTCGCGGAGATCGAGATGAGAATGGTAAGAATGAAATGATTGGTATACCGCAAGGTTTACCAGTGAGTGCCATCTTAGCGAACCTCTATTTAATCGAGTTTGACCGTACGATCATTAACGAGATCTCTAGAAAGTTAGGCGCACATTATCGGAGATACTCAGATGACATCCTGATACTGTGTAAGCCTGAAGAAATGGATTATGTGGACGAGTTTGTCAATGAACTGATTTTAAAATTCAAAGTAAAAATCAGCAAAGAGAAAACGGAACGGTTTCTTTTTAAAAAGACGATCTTTAACAAAAACGGAGATGACAGGATTACTTCTATAAAAATCGCTGGAGATAAACAGATAGTTGATTGTCCATTGAATTATCTCGGCTTCGAGTTTAGGGGATACAATACACTTATTAAATCGACTAACATAGCAAAGTACTACCGCCGTGTCATTGAGATTATAAAACGACGTTCACGTCGTGCAGTGCGCTTGTCAGCGCACAATCCAACGATTCCTAAGGCGGTATACCTGAACCAAGTGAAGAAGCTGTACAACTCACCGTTGAAGCACGCTAACAAAACAGAAAACAAACAGGTGTTTCGGAGACGCTACTCTCTGGTAATTGACGATCGTGGTGATTTTATGTTTGACCATCAAGATGTAGAAGTAAAACAACACTCTAATTACCTCTCCTACATTAAACGATGCAGAAAACAATTTGAAACAGACTCATTTTCTCGACAGCTCAAAAAGAAAAGACAAATCATAGGTCAAGCGATTAATAAACATTTGGTTAATAAAAGTTGGTAGTGAAAACAGTATAGTTTAAATATTATGAATTTAAGTCTTTTGGAGAGTGGAATTGATTCGTTGAACAAAGGTTTTCAAAGTCTGGTTAATTATGAAAATTTATATTATAATCCGAATAGGATAAACAAGCCTAAGAAGCGATTTTTCCATTTAAAGGATTCCATTCTCTTTATCCAGCATGGTATTGAAATCTTACTGAAATATATCCTCTATAAGCATAGTCCTTATTTGATATTTACTAATATTGATAATAATGTTAAGAAGGCCTTCATAGAAAAAAATACCAGGAATTTAAGTAGCGTATTTGAAAGTCAACTAAAGTACAAAATACACACTGTTAATTACACCGAGGCCATAGAGAGGGTCAAAATACTACCTAATATAACTTTAGGCAAAGCGCTTGAAGATAAATTGATCCAGTTAGAATTATACCGAAACTTAATAATGCATTCTGCACCGCATCTAGATGAAGTCGAAATTAACAATACGCTTGATGAATTAGCAAATCAACTCGACTCATTCTTCTACAAATCGATTGGCAAATCTTACAAAACTATTTCCGGTTACAGTGGATTTGTGAAAAATTCGCAGGCATTCCAAATTGCATTGACGACAGGGAATAAACAACTGAAAGCTAATACGAACAAAGTGATTTTAGAGGCATTGAGATGCTCCAAAATGAATATTGGTGCATATGAGGTCAAAAGATTTACAGACATCAACTCTTGTACCCAGTTCTTCAACTCTATATTCTCATCCGACTTAAGATTTGCAGGAGACTTATACAACTGCTATTGTTCAGGAAACATTAAAATAAAAAGAGTTTCAGAGGAATTGTTTCACCTAACATTAGATGACAAAGCTTTGACTATAGAATTTAGTTTGAAAAGTATAATTCTATTCTTGCCCAAACTAGATAGCCTCACATCACCTATGATCTATATAGAATGTACGAGACCAAAGGAGAATCCACCTCAATTTTTAAAACACATTACAAAAGACTACTATGGAATTGAGAACATAGACTATCTGCTACTACAGAATGGGGATAGTATTTTTGGCGAGAAAGAAATTGAAGATTTCTACAATCTAAACAATAGGCCAAAGCATTTTGAACATATAAGGTTTTATTCACCAGGGTTGCTAGCATTTTTAAATGTCCAAGGATTAAAATACAATATGGGTGCAAAAGATTTTATCAATAAGAACATCGGCCTATTGGGTAAAGAAGCAGAAGTAATTCTAAGAAACGGTATAGCCTATTTAGAGGAAAATGCCCAATAATTTATGATGAAATTTCACAAAAAAGCCTTATGTACATCTCCTTGAAGTAAAAGATTGGCTATTAAAAGCTCATCATCAAGCTGTTGATTGCTTATATGAAAATACACATAATATAGAGCATTCAATTTAGCTGAGATGTCCCGCCGTTCCTCTAAGGAAGATATCCGCCCGACGAACTACAGGTCATTTAAAATTTAGAGTATACAATAAACTCGTCTTGAAGATCTGTTTATGACAAATTATTCAAGACGAGTTGCCTATTTCAATAAATAATTTTCTGTATTAATCTTCCTGAATTAAATCAATATTTGGTCCATAAAAGTTAATTATATAAAATGAAAAAATTAATATAGACAAAAGAACTACCCCACATATAATAGCAATCATAAACTTCTTTTCTCCTATTCTTTCTTCAGGAATAAAAATAATTATTGACCCCAAAATACTTGATAACAAAACACCAAACCCGAGGAATTTATCAAAAGTATTTGGATTTAAAAATTCCAAAGACCAAGACTCCAATACAGAAGTTAATCTAGGTAAATACTGTTCTCCCAATACGCCTACATCCATACTGCCCCCAAAAAGTGTATAAATCCGAACAGGATATATTATATTAAATATGATACTATAGAATATACAAAATACTGATAATGCGATACCTGATGTTTTCATATATTAGTCTTTACAATCTGTGCTTAATGTGCTTAAAGGTTTTTTTCCATCTATGACATCTTTAATATGTTGCCATTTTGGCCTACGTTTTTCAGACGAAACAATTTCAGCTTTTCCTTGATGATTATTTACAAAAGTAGCTATTCCTTTTTGAAAAGATTCCCATAACTTATCAGCTTGTCTTAATGGGCTTGACTCAGGATCCAATACATTAGCAATACTATTTATATTACTAAGATATTTTAATGATATCCTATCCACCCCTCTAGTATAAAAAGTATAAGATCCGTTCGAATTTTGCGTATAGCCAAAGTCTCTGTTGCCCGATACTGGATGGGTACCATACTTAGGATCATATATTGTCGAAAATGTCCAGCCATTATTACTAAAATCACTCACAATCACTGAACCGTTGTCAGTCATCTTAATGTCAATAGCAACAACGGCATTAAGTGGATTACTTGACTTCCATAGTGAACGATCATCTATTCCGTAACCTACATAAGGAGCGAATTCAGAATATGAGGTGTTGACAAAGGAATTAATATCAGTACGTATGTTATGTAAAAACTCTTGTGGAGTCATTCGTTTTCCATTAACAATTGGCATTTGATTGATCGTTATTGGAAAATAATCCATATTTACAACTTGGCTATATGCATCATTTATATCTTGTACATGTGCTCTATCTCTTACTAGACCGATTGGGCTTCTTGATGTTATTTGATTTAACTTATCTATCTGTGCCTGCTGTACCTGGTGCTTGGCTGTCGTTAGCCATTTTTTTATAATATCACAGTCTAAGTTGCCAAAGAGAGCGAAAGGCTTATCCTTTAACTTAGCTTTTATCTGTGCGGATGATGGCGCAGATGAGGACGAGCTACCGCTTCTGTTGCCACCACCTCCGTCATCACCCGGATAACCAGGTATTTCTGGAAGGGTCCAACCTTTCCATGGGTCATAGTTGTTCCATGTGTTGTTATAATTATCATTATCACGATACCCATTAACGACAACCTCTTCGATTTCAAATCCGTCATTCATATTGCCCGAGCAGCCATTGCAGGCAATCTTCTTCTTTATCCAGGAGAGTACACCCTGCCCCTTTTTCTTTATATACTGCATGTTTTTATCCTCAGCATTATATAGGGCCGACTCCAATAGCCGACCACTTCCAGTATAGATATTGAGGACCGTATTGTGCTTGAATGGATCGCCGAGATACTCTTTTATGATCCCAAATGGAACGCCATCACTGCTTTTTACCAAGCCAATCTCCCGATAGAACGTATCCCTTGTCGATCTTAAGGGTATCGTGATCACCGAATCACCTGCAGCATTTATGGTAAACCGGTGATTGGCCCAATCGGCCGTAAGACCGGAAAGACGCAGGTCCGTCCTTTTTTTTGAAGCTAATTTAGCGTTGCTCTCGTACCAGGTCTTTGCAAGACCTAGGTATCCCTCAGTTGACTGCTCTTCGATAGCTATCCGTTCATCTTTTTGACAGGATGTTGACATCAGTCCAAATAGCAGCATGCAGCTGAATAGTTTTAAATAATCGGTAATTTTCATTGGTATATAGTTGCTTTTTTATAATCCATTAGATTTAGTTAAGTATACGTTTATGTCATTTTTGATCTGCTGGGTTTCCTTGCTCTGTATCTTCACGGGATAGTCCCGGATGATCTGCGCAAGCCTTACGGCTTTGTGCCTGTCACCCTGCTCTTTGTAGAAATTAAATAGGAGGTACTTGGAGGCATATAACTTAGGTACCATTGTCATAGCATGCATATAGTACGATTCAGCATTTTTGGCCTCGTCTAGCTCATCATATATAGATCCTATCAATTGATTGATATGGAGGTTGGAATACAGACCTTTGGCCAAGAGCGCTGTTTCCAGCGCTTGCTCATACAAGCCCAAGCTATACAGGTCGGTAGCATATTCATGCGCTATTCTGGGGTGGCGGTCCAGTCCTTGGAACAGGACGCTGGCCTTCTCGAGGTAGAGGCCCTCATTGTATATGATATACCTGTTCTTTTTTAGGGCTGTCCAAGCTTGCATATCCCTGTACACGGTATAGGAGGAATACCCTACAGAGGCGAGAATAAGAGCAGCACAGATCGATACATACCTGTTGGCCCTCAAAGGTAATGTGACCGTCAGCGGATCGTTCTTGTCCACGGCCGGTAGGATCAACGCTATGACCGATATCATCGATACCGTGACGGAAAGGGAGGCGAGAGGATAGGAAAATAAGGCTATCAGCATAAAAGTAGTGATACCGATAAAGGCCGACGCAGATCCTTTATAAGATTGCAGTAGTCGCTTGTATAGGACGTATACCAACATTCCACACAGTCCCAGCCCGATCAGGCCGCCCTCTATCAGTATCCGTATAGCCTCATTGAACGTGCTGTGTACCTGCCCTGCCAATAGTTGCTCCTTAATAGGTCTAGTTATTGTGAAGTAAGAGGCCTGCACATCGAGATAGTGATCGTTAATATAGTTGTGTCCTTTTCCAATAATGGATGAGCTAAGGTCGATATCATGTAGGGCGATCTTCCAGATGAGCAATCTTCCTTCTATAGCGGCCATATTACGGCCCGCGAGAAAGATTACGACCATTATAGCTGCTATGACCGATAGTATGATATATTTCCTTTTGATCCGTAGGATTATCAAATAGAGGACTGTAGATGTTAAAAGGGCGATAAACCCCGTCCTTGAGTAGTATAGAATTATACCGGTTATTACGCAGGATAATACGACCTTGGCCGTCCTTCCCTTTATGACAGGGATAATTATCGGTAGCGCTATTGCAAGAAAGATAGCCAGTGTCGTATGGTTCCCGAGTAATCCATATTCGCTATACTGGAACGTATAGAATATACGTTCGATAAATAGAAGCTGTAATAGGATACCTCCTGTTAGCAACAGTAAGCTGTAGCCAAGGGCCTGTTGGGTGAACAGATCCCTGTTGTTTTTCAGCAGGAAATAACTGAGGTATATCTGTATGATGGGTTTAAAGGATCCCGGTAATCGTCCATGAAAAAACGATGATATCATGGTCCACAGCACAATCAAAAAGATGAGACCATCCACCACGTCTATCTGTAGCTTATTTTTTCTAAATAGAGATCTTATTGCTAACCCCAGTAGCACTACCGTCAGTGAAATATCGGTTCCTCCGTATTCCTCGGATGATGTTAATAGAAAAGAAGGCCATTGGAGAGTGGTCACCAACACGGCCAATAGACATAATACACCAGACCACTTTTTTAAGTCACTTTGATATCTATCTTTTGGTGTTAAATTAATTTCCATCTATATTTCTTTTCTTACCTTATGTTAATGTGAAAGAAAGTTTGTAAATCTATAAAGAACAAAATAATAATTCTACAACCTCAGGTTGTATTTTCAAGATATTGATGTCCCGAATAAAACTTCTAAACTAATTTTCTAGCCACTGGTGTCCCAGAATGCCTTAATCCATCCGGGAATGAGTCTTAAAGTAGAAAATTGAATTGCATGAAAAGAATCTGACAATAGAAATAGTCCCTGAATAAAAGCTACTATCTCTTGCGCCGCAGAAGTCACAGAATGAAAAAAAGATTTAGAAGCTACACATATGTATAGAGCTACTTGGAATAAACCTCGATCAAAAAATTAAATTTTAAGAACTCAAGCAAGTTCTTAAATCACTACCGACTGCTCGTTGGATACTAAAGTCTATTGAACATGGCCGATAAATTAAAACCCTTAATCTTTCATCGTTGATATCAAAAAAAAAGGATCAACGGCTGTTGATCCTTTTTTGATATCGTTAATTATTAGGCGCTATGTAAATGCTTTTTATCTTTTCGACAGCTTGAAATCTTATTTCGACTCCACCTCCTCTCGGGCCACCGCCACCTGTTCTTCGGGTGATCTCCCGTGTATCATATGTAATTAATAATCGCATATCATTCTTTTTGGTCCCTGTCATCACATGAGGATGGATAGAATTTCTGGGCACACTAATAGGATGATTGGTGGTGCGTCCTCCATATAAATCAGTGATAGTAGAGTGCATATTGGTTTTGTCTATTTTGAGATCTTTACTCCCAATGGTCAATGGAGAATTATCAAAATCTGGAATTTCCAATTCCTGAAATTTGTCATCGACAAAGTACAGTTTACTATTTCCATAGATCAAGACATCCATTTCTTTATCGTCAAAATCAGAGTATTGCTTTTTAGTCGAGGTGGGGGTTCCTAAATTAGTTAAAGCAAATTTCTTAGATGCGCCAATCTTAACGCCAACCTTGGGGTTGCTTTTTGTAAAAACAAGAATCTTTGAGTCATCAACTGCTTGATATTGCGCATGAAGACTAAAGGTAAATAGTATACAAAATATTAGTAGAATATAATTTCTTTTCTTTTTCATAATTATTTCTTGCATGGATTAGGATTTAATACCTTTCCCGTTTGTGGATCAAATTTAGTATTTAATAGATTTGCAGGATCAAATTTTTCATTATTTTTTCTAGCTCTGATATGAACATGTGGAATAACACCATTTTGTGGTCTATCATTTTTTAATCCAGCATTACCAGAAATACCCGACTTACCGAACATAGTCCCTGCTGTATATGTTTTGCCTACTTCTATAGAAGAATCTATACTGGATAAGTGCCCGTACAACAATTTATAGGTATTACCTGAGCCATCGTTAAACTCGATTTCCAAGATATTGCCGTAAGAGGAAGAAACGTAATTGCGATCAAAAGTTGTCACCTTTCTAAGGACTACACCGGTATGGGATAGGTATACATCAGTCCCTTCTACCGTCGTAATATCAATTCCATCATGGAATTTTGGTTGTCCATTTTGAGTTCTTGTGTAGCCATATGTCCCGCCTCTATAATTCCATCCACCACTGGGTGTAAGCTGTGGATCTTTGACGATATCGCCTGGACAAGGCCTGTTAGTCTCAATCTTTTGATTGTGAATATAAATCAATGGCACAGCACTCCCCGATCCTCCTATCAGATCTTTTAGATTCACAGGTTTCCACTTCCATCCACCCGTAGGCTGGGTTTTAGGCCCTCCGAAAACATTGACTTCACGTAGGTCGATCGGGTTGGGATTACCAGGAAAACCGGGGCGGGGTGTCGTACACCCAGGTCTTTGACCGCCATTAATCTGACTTCCCCCACACTGAGCAAAAATATCTGTGTGAATGGATAGACTGATTAGTGTCCATAGCATCATTAAACATAATCTTCTCATAGTGCTATGTTGTAAAAGTTTACAACTTTACCGTTAACACATTTCTCAGCACTCATAGGAGTTAAATCTTGCTGGTAGTATATGATGTATCCAGAGAAATCATTCCTGTCTACCAATCTCGCATATTCTATGTAATTAGTGGGAAAGGCTGAAATACCGCTCTTTCCCATTTTAAGATTAATATAGGATTGGTCGGGATATATCTCTCTGAAATTAAAGAGGACCTTACTTTTATCGGTATTGTGTTGGGCGGCTAATAGTCTATAACCTTTGGGGGTCATGTCATTAAAATATTTGGAGGATACATCTGCTCCAACTATTGGGGTAAGATTGACAGGATAGCCATCATTTACAAAATCTTCTGTATACGAATAATTCCATAAAATATACTTATTGTCAATCACCCCCGTACCTGACTGCCCGCCAACTGAAGCGAGCTTCTTTACATTTGGAGGTTGACTATAGGAAGTGTATTGCTCTTTAAATGACTTCTCTATTTGAGTAATTGAAAAGTCCAATTGATTTTTTTGCTGCTGATCACTATCCTTACTACAGGATATAAAGAAGCAACACATGACTGACGCTAAAACAAATTTTACCATAAATAAATAAATAAAAATTTTAAATTACACTACGTTAAACACTAACCACATTATAAAATATTACTTAGCTAATTAGAACTTCCATACAGAACTCAAGAAAACAGAATCTAAAACACTAAAAAACAACACAAAAAGCCAATTTCGTCATTAAGATTACTTAAGTTAGTCTTTCTGTTCATGTAGCTAATCAAACCAAGAATGGTTAATATTAATTCCATCAAAGATATATAATGTCGCCTAAAATAACTTAAATTATAACCTGTGGTTATAAAGTTTTACATATATACAGTAGATATCGGCTTTGGAAATACGCCCGATGAAGATCAAAAAAATCAAGCTATTGAAATTTGGCGTACTCAAAACAGACGATGAAGAATAAAGTGTACAAGCAAGAGCGTATTTCAGGCTACTTTCTCTATCCAACTACTTTAGAATTTATCAATGAAACTGAAACAATTAAAGGTGCTGTCGGACTGAACTTTGGGTTATTCTGTTAGTAATACACGCGGCACGCGTGCACTAGCTGAACTGTCGCTTGAAGGCTATAATGCAGATAAATATGAAGATGGAAGATTTAGTTGTAAAATTGTACACCCAAGGATGACAAATGCAGTGACCGGTGACAGCTGGGAAGAGATTGTAGGGAACGAATACAACTATCTAAACGATAACAATTTTGACTATTTTTGTTTAGAGTATGATTGGGGGATCCAAAAAGGAAAATGGACTTTTCAAATAATCGAAGAAGACATTGTGAAACTGGAAAAATCATTCTAGGTAACTTAAATTCAGCTAAATGGACAAAGAAACGGCACACTATATTGTTAGTTACTTTTCGTCTTTAATGTCAAAGGAGGAAAAATTGGCGTGGAAACATTATTCGTCCACTATCAAGCTGGAGGGTAATGAGCATCCAAGTACTACTGAACTGTACGAAAGAACCGGATGGATCAGTAAGGATAAAGATATACTAAATCTGCTCGAAGATGGATTGGAAAAGTTTGAAGAGCGTATTGCGGTACGTATCCTAAAAAGCCATCCAGATAAAGTAGTCGTAAACCGCTGTCCCAACTGCGACAGACTCGCCAGAACGCCCTATGCCATGCAGTGCCGGCACTGCCATCTGGACTGGCACGGTAAATAGATATTAATCTTAGAAAAATCGCTATCTCACATAGCTCTAAATATGACCACCTATTCGGTATATTAGTACAAAAGAGGAAAGTATGTCTTACAAATATTATCTTAGGCCTGGATATGGGAGCTCCAATCTATTAATCGAATTTGTCTCTGGGGTCGAGAGCCAACACTTCGTTGATGACCTCTTCAAGGCTATTAAGGAATTGAATCCGAAGACAGAAGAGATAAAGGATCTATGGATGAATGACGAAGTGCTAATCGAAGTGAACTGTGCTCTCGGAAAGTTAGACTTATCGATAGATGCATGGGATTTTGCCTTCCTAATGTCCGATGACAACCAGGAGTGTGTAATCGGTATTGAGGCGATCCTGCGCTCGTCAGAGGGTTTCGAAAAAATTGAAGCGGAGTCTCATAAATCTCCTTTCCGATCAAAAAGCTCGGACAGTAAGTAAAACGTATGATAAGAGTATTAATCGGAACAATTCTTCTTGTTGCAATGGTTGCGTTGAAAGTATTGTTCAACCATAATATAGACTACTGGGCTGCAGTGAAGTCATGGGGCGTGTATATGGGATTTATTGGAATCATAGTGTGGCTTACAACATCGTCGAAAAGATTGAATTTCTGAAGCCTAGAAGCTTTAGGATGTATCCTTTACAAGGATTGCTATATTTGGTATACTCACTGGTATTCTTAACGGCCAATGTATATGCTGTCGTTAAGTTGGAAGAATGGGGGGAATGGAGAAATAAAAAGCTAAAAGAAGCACCGAAACAGAAGAAACAAACGCAGTAGTAACTGGAAATAAAAATATATATTACAGAATCAAATATCAAAGACATGAGGAGCAGTTTACCCTGATTGAGTATCATGTCGACGGCGGAACAATAGTACAGGGGATCCAATCGAACAAGAGGTGGCTACGGGAGATAACATCAGAGTGGTGTACTCAAAAAGACACCCTACTTTTTTTGAGATTAGATAATCAACGAAAATCAGTTTATGAATCCTGTATTAATGCTAATATTTGTTAACATACAATCTGAATATGAAATTTTCGATTCCATACGCCGAATGGGGCTTGCTGGGTGAATCTAATAGATTAAAACGATAAACCGATACGCCAATATATGAAGACATTAATAGCAATCGTAGTAATCCTGACTTTATTTAGCTGTGAACAGACGAGTAAAACGGCTACAGATGGATGGGAAACAATAGTAATCGGGGATTACGTTTTTGATTTCCCGCCTGATTTCAAGTTAGTAGAAGAGCAGGGAATTGATTCTTATGTAGGAGAAATTCAAGGTGATAGCATACGATTTGGATTTGATTTCGGTTATTACTTGAGTGATTTTGGACAAACTACAGAAGAATATTTGAAAGATGGATTCTGGAAACAACACTTACCACATAGATTTATGAGGGAAGGAACTACCTATGATCGAATAAATACACCGAAAGTTGAAATCCTTAACATCAGAACTGCAACGATACAAGATAGTATAATCGGGAAGGGGTGTGACTATGTGGCGAAATGCAAACATGTTAAAACAAAATTTGACTTCCCGATCTATATTCCAGAAGAGATTAAACAGGTATATTACGCTATAGATACCATTGAAAATCAGCACAGAAAAATGGTATGGGCCAAAGATCCAAAAAAAGGGAGAACAGGAATTTATTTAAAAGACCTGTATACATATAATAAGTCATTGAATAGCTCCTTGGCTCTATCAATGTCGACAGGGAGTTTAACTAAAGAACAACAAGAATTAGTGCTAAAAATATTCAAAACAGGACGTAAGAAAAATGTACCGGAATGAGGCATAAAATGACCCGTAAGACCTAAAAGATGCAGAAAGCAAAAGGAATAATAATACCGCTCATCGCAGACTACGTACTAAGTCCGGATGTATATTATGGGGATGAAGTGACTGGAATTTATTTCTCAACTGAAGATGATTCCTTTGGTAGAATAACCTTTGAAAACCTAGATGCGATAAGAATCTGTAGAGGCGAGATATTACCTTATTCGTATGTATGGGAAGAAGGTCAGATCTATCCTTGGATTTATGAGATCGAAAATTCAAACTGGCTAGACGAAAGATATACTTATGAAAAAAAGTATTATGGAGATGCTTATGAATTTAGTGGAAATGTAGGTGAAATGAAAATGGATTTCAAGCATTATCTTTTCAAATTTCACGATCAATTTGTTGAAGTGATCGCTAGAGGTTTTTGGTTCGAAAAAGATGAAGTAAGTTTATTAAAAAAGGAACTCCAGGAAGACCATCCATTGTTACCCCTACCGGATACCAATGCAGATAGATTTATTAAGCATTCTCTGTGTTGCCAGATTAGAAGAAATCCAAAGCCGGAAGAAATCCTTATTGCGAATGCTCAATACTGTAGCCAAACGTTGATGGAGTTTGCTTTGGAGCTTGACGGAACAACGTCAATAAATCATTCTTTGGTCCTTTCGTATAGAAATGGAAAGCTTATGAGTGTGTTGCGGGGCTATTTTGGAAACCAAGGTGCGGAATTTACGGGGGTTGCAAATTTTCAAGATGTCAAACCGTATCTTGAAAGGTATATGTACGAGGTCTCTGAAAGACGCAAAGCCATGGGTAAATAAGACTGATAATAATTTCGTAAATGGGTACGTTCGATTTTTTTAAAAGATGGAGAAGCAAGCCATCTGTAAGGAAGAGATTAAGAAAACTACTTGATTCTCTTGAGAAGTCATTTGCTAATGAAACATACTATCAACAAAGTGTCGAATACCATCGTGCCTATGAATGGGAGCTGGCAATTGAGAGTCTGATTGAAATAGGCGGTATGGATGCCCCAGAATTCACGAAAGAAGTATGGGTAGAATTATACCAGTTAGCAACCGACATGGGGCTACACAAGATCGGAAACTATTGCCGTGAACAAATAGACCTAAAAGCAGCAATCACCGATGAAAAAGACCCGGTTGATGAACTGGGATTTACTCGGGCCGAATTGGAAGAATATGACAAGTACGTCAAGTTCTACTATACCAATATCATCAATTCGCTCATCTTGTACACTTATAAATCGGCAGAACTAGATGGGATGGCATATATCCTCATCGATCCTTTAACAGAGCTGTATGAGGAACTGGCATACGCATATACCCCGGTATGCTTCGAGACGGTATTTAGGAATGATCTAATACCACCCATACTAAAACAAGAGCTGCTGACCTTCAAAGCCAAGGTCGATCAGATACCCAATGAGATATGGGATTGGGAATATCTGGACAAACACCCTACATGGCTACAGATAAAAACGGATGCTGAAGAAATATTAGGTAAAATGGAAATAACCCACCGGGTATACGATAGTTCATTCACCACGACAATATTATAGAGTGGAAAAGTCATCAAAAAGAAGGAACAGCGATAAGATAACCGACCATGTCCCAAAGGATTCATGGGATATAGTGCCGGGCGAGCCAGTAGACGAATTTGATAATCTGGTCAACGAGCTATTAATCCATCCAGCAAAGGGAGCTGATGCTCTCAACATCCAGAACGTGATCACAAGTGACCTGGTAACTATCTACGGCTTATCTAACAACGGAATAGATGGGGCGAATCACTTGCCGCGGAAATCATGGATTGGTGGATAAAAAAGTAGTTCTCCAAAAAAAGAGAAATATAGAAGATGACATGACGAAGGAAACCAGAATTCTACTTATTACCGTTAGCGTAAACCTGCTTATCGCATTTATCCTGTTTTATAGCATACTGGCGTCTAGTCTTGCTGACGTCTTTGACTTCATTAACGACTTCGCTCTCAATTTTTCTGTAGGTATTGCGGGATTGTATGTTTCTGCCTATTGCTGTGGTATACTGCTCAACAAGAAGTCAAAAATCCGTATCTATCATGGAGTTCTAGCTATTTTCGCTGTCCTCTTCGTAGGCACATTAGCCGGTTCGACAGTCGGCTTTATACAGGAAGGGCTACCATTAAGTAAGCAATATAATGAACCGCTCGTCGAAGCAGTAAATGACTATTACTTTAAACCTTTCTTCTGGATATTCTTCTTTGGCTTAATCCCTACACTGATATCGGGTATCATAGTCGGAGGACTATTAAGAAGGAAGGCATCGAGAATCTAGCTAAAGGCTATGTAAGATCAATCCTTGAGCTTGCCCTTGAGCCCCGAGATGGCGCACGCGTAACGCGTGCGTCCCCTCACAGTGCCATTGATTATTCTGGAGGTACAGGCTTAATAGAAATTGAGTATTTATGAGATTGTTTAGTCGTTATTTTGTTGGTAATACACGCGGCACGCGTGCACTAGCTGAGAAATTGAGTATTTATGAGATTGTTTAGTAGTTATGCTGTTAGCAATACACGCGGCACGCGTGCACTAGCGAGGGGCTATATGCTTACTCTTACAAGACATTCCTTTCGATGAGGCTAACTGTAATGTTATAAAATAATGTTATAACCTGAGGTTATAATATTTGGGTTTACCTAATCGAAGTAAAAGAATATTTTTACTTTAGTAGAGAATACCAGCTAAAACTATATTTTGTGAAAAGGACTCCTCAACTTTATTTCACTGTAGTAGCCATCGTGCTACTATTAGCAACTGCATGTAGGAAAGAAGTGTATCACATTTCAAAAAAAATAGAGCCTAATTTAAAAGGTAACGTTTCTCTTAAAATTGAAAAATTGGCTGGAAAAGGTGGGGCAGGTGGCTGTTATTACGTGATCGACGACGTCGAAGCAACTCTAACCGGTCCTGATAATTCTGGATTCGATTCCCGCTTCAATCAATTATCATCCACCCTCTATGATTTAGTGGAACGCAGGTATAATACCGCACAAGATGCTTCAGCAGCATATTCTGCTTGGTTAAGTACAGCTTATAATATAGCAGGAGGCGGAGCGTACACCATTCAATTACCGGGTCCGTTGTTTGAACCTTACAGAGAAGTCTGTAATGGTTGGGATGGTGGTGAAGGCGGCGGTGGAAGTGGAAGTGGAATTCCTGGCAGCGGTACTACGGCTTTCGATATAACTAACCACGTTCAAAATCCATGTCTAAAGAAAATAGTAGAGGGCGTCATAAACAGCGATATAAGATCGGCAACACGTGAGTCTCTTTTGAATGTCTTTAAAGAAGGTCAAAATTTCAATTTAGAATACTACGAATCGAACCAACTTCCAGATTTAACAGGGGGTACCGCGACGGTAAGAGGCGGCAGCTACAATGACAAAGGACAGTTGGCTAAGTTGAATATTGAAATCAAATTGAACGTGAATACTTTGCCAGATGCTTCAGAGGAGTATGTCGCATTGGTAGTGGTACATGAATCTATACATGCCTATCTTTACAGCAAGGGGTTTTTCAGTAAAAATATCGATCAACATGATCTGATGTGGTCAAATTACATCGATGTAATGGCGGGATACTTAAATCAAAAGTATGGCACTGATATGAATGAGGCCCGTACGCTTGCCACAGAAGGCTTACAGCACACCTTCCAAAGCAAAATAGACGATACTATTTATAGAGCTTTAGGAGAAAAATTGCTTACACCCGCTGAGCAAAGGGCTACGATCGCAGAAAAATACAGAACTGGACAAAAGGGAACAACTTGTAAATAATGATGTACTCTTAAACAATAATTGTTATGAACATGAGAAATTTGCATACTGCATTAATTTGCATTTTAACACTGATTTTACTAGTGCGATGTGGTACAACAAGAAGCGCCGGAAAATACGGAGAGTACACAAAAAAGAAGGTTTACAGCCAAAAAATACCGGAAAACAAAATCGGTGTTGCTATTTATCTCTATGATTTACAAAGTAAAGAAGAATTGATGGTAAGTGACCTCAAAAAACTTCCCGGAAATGTGATCGATAGTTCTGAGAACTTCAAGCTCATTGTTTTTGATCGCGACTCCGTTCCTCGAAATATTCATATCGAAAAACCTGGTAAAACATCACTTCTTTTATACCCAGAGCATAAGAAAAGTAAAAAGAATTTGATTATCTTCAATGTTTTTATGGGACCAGATCTTAAAGGTATTCTTTAAAGTCTTCAGATCTTAACATCAATCAAGACAATTATTGATCTATCGCTGTATCGGCTTACATGCTCCTCTTTACTAACTGTCAACCCCGATTAGACTAGATAAAGTTTAAAATTTAGAGATAGTAAAAGTATTGATCGCAGTGAAACTCATTTTTTAGAATTATGAACAATTTATATCGCAATTTCAGCTCAATAGTAACATCGACAAGTCTTATCCTTGTAGCAGGATGTGTATCTACAGTAGACATGGGGCGAACAGGAAAATATTCTAGAAAAGACGTTAATGACAAAAAAATAAGTAGTGACAATGTAGGTATATCTATTAATTTATTTGATCTTAAGACTAAAAAACCATTGAACGTAGATGATGTTAAAGATTTGCCTGGAAATGTCGTTGAAACCACTGCTAATTCCCAATTACTTGTCTTTCATAAAGATTCAATCCCTCAAAGCATAAGAATTGACAAACCTGGCAAATCGTCTATTATATTTCATCCAGAACTATCTAAAAAGAATTTATTTATTTACAAGATATACCTCGCACCTGACATGAAAGGAGTAATGTGATTCTATGATTTTAGAGATCAGATAAACGAAGGGTTGGAGATCCGCTTTGGATTTAATAAGATCCTTCATTATTTCTTGGGAATTCATCACTGGTCCACGATCATTTACAAAAGAAATTATGGATTAGTCATATATTTTAAAGTACTAGGGATGCACATTGCTATTCGCCCCTCTCCTATCTCAGATACCCTAGCTGGCGCACGCGTTTCGCGTGTGTCCCTCAAAAAAACAATAACTTTAAATATATCAATAATGAAATAAAACGAATAGTAAAATGAGCCGGAAGTATAAATTTCATAATCCTGAAGGTATGTATTTTGTCAGTTTTGCGACGGTATACTGGATAGATGTATTTGTCCGTCCACAATACTGTGATATTATTGTCGAAAGCCTTAAATACAGCAAAATGAATATTGGTCTTGAGCTATACTGTTGGTGTATTATGCCCAGCCACGTGCATTTGATATTCAAGGCTAAAGACAATAATCCGGAAAAAGTATTGGGCAGGATTAAAGAACATACTTCGAAAGCTATGGTAAAGGCTATACAGGAAAACAGTCAGGAAAGCAGAAAGGAATGGATGCTTTGGATGTTCAAAAGATCGGGTTTAAAAAGTAGCAATGTTAAAGGAAATCAATTCTGGCAACATCACAATAAGCCTATAGAATTATGGAGTGAAGCGGTTATCGAACAGAAAGCGGATTATATACATAACAATCCTGTCGAATCAGGCTTTGTATCGGAGTCCTATCATTGGAAATACAGTAGTACCATTGATTATTCTGGAGGTACAGGCTTAATAGAAATTGAGTATTTATGAGATTGTTTAAGTAATTATTCTGTTAGCAATACACGCGGCACGCGTGCACTAGCTGGGGTATTTATGAGATTGTTTAGTAGTTATCTTGTTAGTAATACACGCGGCACGCGTGCACTAGCGGAGTATTTATGAGATTGCTTGGTAGTTATTCTGTTAGTAATACACGCGGCACGCGTGCACTAGCGGAGTATTTATGAGATCGTTTAGTAGTTATTTTGTCAGTAATACACGCGGCACGCGTGCACTAGCTGGGTATTTATGAGATTGCTTGGTAGTTATTCTGCTAGTAATACACGCGGCACGCGTGCACTAGCTGGGTATTTATTAGATTGTCTAGTAGTTCATTCGTTAGCAATACACGCGGCACGCGTGCACTAGCTGGGCTACACAAGATCGGAAACTATTGCCGTGAACAAATAGACCTAAAAGCAGCAATCACCGATGAAAAAGATCCGGTTGATGAACTGGGATTTACCCGGGCCGAATTGGAAGAATAGAAAACTGAAATCGATTGAGTTCAAATATTTTCCGATAAAGCCCATTATAAAAAAAAAGAGAGAACGAATCTCAAATCTAATCAAACTCTATTTCAAAATACTGAAGAATAGCTTTGTAATTGTCCTGAGCAGTAAGACAAGTGTCTAACAAATATTCTCTTATATTAGTCCACTCCTGTAAACCTCTGTAATAAAACAGCTTAATGTCTTCATCAATAATGAAGGGCACAATATTATTGGCAAGACATTCCTTAAACATGATTAGCCGACCAACACGGCCGTTTCCGTCCTGAAAAGGGTGAACGATTTCAAACTGGTAGTGAAAGTTTATAATGTCTTCAAAAGTTTTCTTTTCAATGCTATGGTAACCAGAAAGTAAATCTTTCATTTTTGCAGTCACCTCTTTAGGTGGACAAGTTTCATTGCCACCAACTTCGTTAGGGAGTTTTTTGTATTCGCCAATATTAAACCAGTCTTTTCGACTATCAGATGTTCCTGATTTCAGGAGGAAATGTAATTCTTTTATAAATGATTCTGATAATTTAGATTTTGCTTTATCAATGATTAAATCAATACATCGAAAGTGATTGGTCGTTTCTATGATGTCATCTACATTAACGCTTTCTTTGGAAGCTCCGATAGTATTCGTTTCAAAAATATATCGGGTTTGATCATGGGTTAACTTGCTTCCTTCTATGCGGTTTGAGTTATAGGTCAGATCGATTTGCGTACGGTGATAAATACCACCTTTGAGCTTCATTTCTTTTTGCTCTTTGAGATGATTGAGTAATGGATTATCACTAAATTTCTTCTTATTTGCTTTTTCAGGCAATATCGCATCATCGGGAATATTCCATGTTTTACCAGTTAAGAAAGCTCCCTTAATCCTTCCTGTAGCACAATAATTCCGGACGGTTCTTTGCGGAACATTCCACTTTTTTGCAAACTCACTTACTGAAATATAATTCATAGCTTTTGATTATAGATGCCGTTATCGGCAAATATACAACAAATAACAACTATATATTACTTAGTTTTTGCCGATAACGGCATGATTAAGGATTTAATCTCTCATGTGAATACGCTTAGTAGGGAGTGTAACACCAACTGTGTCATTGGATTCAAAACTATTTTAATAAGCGTCTTTTTAATCTTCGCTTTAAGATCGAACTTAAAGTTGACAAATGATTCAAACCGGTATATGAATTTGTCAAAACTAACCTTTCTTTAAAAGCTGGCGGTAGATCATTGAGTGATCTGTCATCATCGATGATAACCAGTTGATCAGGGTTAAGATTGTACATTTGTACCCACTGCAGAATTTCAGCTTTCCTTGTGATCCGATGATCGTGCAAATAATCATTATTATCCAAAATAGATAGCTGTTGAATGTCCAATCCCCTAGCCCTGAAAACCTGCTTCCATTGATCCACACTATATCGGTATCTATGGGACGAGGAAAGAATGACACTGTCTTTAGTTGTATAAAAAAATAGAATTCAATATACTAACTGCCAGAGGATTGAATCTGTAAAACCCGTCCTTCTCGAGTTCAACTGTGCGATGTGGATTAGCATGTACCATTACACCGTCTATGTCCAAGAAAAAAATCATCTTTCTACTTTTAAACACTGGTTACCTAAAGGTCAAATCAGACGCTGAAAGTGCAGCTATCAATTGACATATCTCTTATAGGCTGCATTATTTCTTTCGGATACCAATGTAAGAACTTTAATCACTCTTGATATTTCATTTTAAAAATAAAATTTTCTTGATCATTATTGGCATAGTATCATCTACAATTATAGATTGCAAATCAGAAAAAAAAATCAAAATATAGTATAGCTGAGAACGCAATAAATGCTTTAAAACATCTAAAAGGTAAATCAGTTAGACAGTTTGCTCTAAATAAAATTCGAAATTCGAAGAATCCAATAGACTACTTGGAAATACTGATTTCAAACTATAAAAAAGATGACTATAAAATTCTAGCGAATATCGCATCGAAGACTAATGACGAATATCAAATAGAGAACTTAGCGGGAATCTTCACGGAAATATTTAAGCTGAATAGCACTAAAAAATGTAAGAAGCCGCTTGAAATTCTTTATAATAAAATGAATTGTGGTATTCACAGACATGAAATCATTAGAATTCTAATCGAAAATGGCGTATTGTCGAATAAGCTAAAGAAAGAAATTAAGTTCGACAGTTACTTAAAAACACGGGAGCTAGTGAAATAGTACTGTATATTTTCAAAGCTTTCTTCAATGCGTAGTGCGTCACGCCGTGCTTGATGCGGGGTCTGTATGTGGAATGTGGAAGCCGGGGTAGTGCTGCTAATTCAGAGATACTGATCCGCCTACTGGCGGACAGTATGACGGGATGATTGCTGCGATTATCTAACCATTCAATTGTTTTTCTAATGTAGATTTCTTTCAATTCGTTTAAAATAATGTACATTCGCTTACGGTAACAAGGCGATTAGCGTCGATTAGATACTGCAGCAGAATGAACGCAGAGCAAGAATACATAAGGAAACTTTCGGAAGGAGATAGACATGCTTTCGATGCACTTTTTTTGATGTATTACCCCAAAATCAAAATCTTCATATATGGCTTTGTCAAAAATGAAGATGATAGTTCGGATCTGGCTCAGGATGCTTTCATTCGGGTATGGAATAATCGTGCAAACCTCACGAAGGTGGAATCTTTTGGGGCTTACCTATTCAAAATCGCAAAAAACATCATTTTTGATTTTTTCCGCCGTAAATCTCTCTACGAGAAGTATACGCAACAAGAAGTCCAGATAAACGTCGAGGAAATCTCCTGGGAACTCAACGAGGTACTGGACGCCAAAGAATTGGAGATCCTCATCTATGCGCTGGTAGACAAAATGCCCGAAAAAAGACAGGCTATATTTAAAATGAGCCGAAACGAACGACTATCGAATGATGAAATTTCACAGCAATTGGGTATCAGTAAGCGCACCGTGGAAACCCACATTTCCAGCGCTTTAAAGGAAATCCGTAAATTCATCTCCTCTATCCAAGCAATTATTTTATAAAAAAACAACTTTTCGCTTACGTGTATCGCTGGCTTTGATCGTCTATTACTTTAGATAGCCAAGAATATGAATAAGTTTTATAAACTAATAAGCCTCTATTTCAAAAACAAACATCCGGACAAAGTAGATCATCTATTTGGGCGGTGGCTTATTGATGATGCAGAGAGCGATCAGAAAGCACTGGCAATGGAAACGTTGTGGAATGAAGTGAATGCGCAGGCAGATGATACTACACTCCGGGACCTGGAGCGTGTACATGCCAGAATAGATTCGTCGGTGCCCCAAAGAAAGCAGCCTTTGGCTTTGCGTCTAGGGAAAGTGGCTGCTATGATCGCAATACCGTTGCTATTTTCGTGGGCAACATACCTCTATACGAAAGAGTACTACATCATTAACTCGGCGATGATCGAATGCTCTACTGCCTATGGAGAGAGTAAACAGATAACCTTACCGGATGGTACATCGGTCTGGCTCAGTCCTGGCTCTACCCTCACCTATCCTAAACTATTCCTGGGTAAGGAACGCAATGTGTCTCTGAATGGAGAGGCCATTTTTAAAGTGGCCAAGGATCCAAACAAACGCCTGATCGTAAAAACCAACAACATGGAAGTAGAAGCCTTAGGTACCATCTTCAGTGTGGTGGGATATCGAGATCTGTCCAAAACGACCGTCACACTCGAGGAAGGAAAAGTACGGGTAGGTGTATTAACTGATAAGCCTATTTCCCTGATCCTTGCACCTAATGAACAAGTGACCTACGATGCAAAAGGAGGAGGAATAGTGCGACGAAAAGTAAATGCCGAGCGGATAGCGCTGCGCAAAGACCGTTACCTGGTATTTCAGGAAGCATCACTAGTGGAAATATTGCATGCCATTGAAAAGAAACATGGAGTTGTATTTAATTATGATTACACCAAATATGAGAACCGATTTTTTACCTTAAAATTTACACCTGATGAAAGTCTAGAAAGTATGCTGGATGTCTTGAGTGCAGTGAACAAAGACTTCCATTTTAAAATAAAGGGCAAAACAATTTTTGTTTTTTAGTTCGCTAACCACAATCCCATTATGACCTTGCTGCTATAAGATGGAATTATAGCAGTATAGCAACCAATTATTTAATAACTTAAACCGCAGCTAATGTTTATGAAAAGACATTTATTAGTATGTTGCATGTTCTTTTTGATGATAAGCGGACATGCATTAGCGCAATCTGGCATCAATATTTCCAAAAAAAATATTAGTATAAGGGATGCACTCTATGAAGTTGAAAGGCAGAGCCAGCATTCTGTTGCCTTTGATGAAGGAATCCTCAATGTAAATCGAAAAATTACACTGTCGCTGAAAAATAAGCCTTTGGCCGAAGTGCTCAATATTATTCTTGCCAATACGAACTGTACATATACCATCAAGAATAAACATATCATCATCATGCGTAAGGACGCAAAGGATGAGGTACTCAAGAAAACAGTGACGGGTAGTGTGGTGGATTCGACCGGTCAACCGGTTGTCGGCGCAGTCTTAACTGTATTGGGTGAAGATATGAGCACGGCTACGGACGCTAAAGGTAACTTCAAAATGGCTAATGTACCGAGTGGCGCTACCTTAAAGGTCTCTTATATGGGATTCCTGCCGCAAAACATTCGTTTGGGAAGCAGCGATAAACTAAATATCATGCTACAACAGGATTCACACCTGCTCGAGGAAATCGTGGTGGTGGGATATGCAACTGTTAAGAAAAAGGACCTGACTACAGCGGTAGCAATCGTATCGACAGAAGATATTGATGAGCGCCCGATAACGCAGGCAGCGCAAGCGCTACAAGGTCGGGCTGCCGGTGTTCAGGTCGTACAATCTTCAGGTGAACCGGGCGGAGGACTGATGGTGCGCGTCCGTGGTACTTCCTCCTTTCAGGCGGGTAATGAACCGCTGTATGTGGTGGATGGCTTACCAATGAATAATATTGCCAACTTGAGTCCCAATGACATTGCCTCCATGCAGGTGCTAAAAGATGCTTCGTCTGCAGCTATCTATGGAGCACGTGCGGCAAACGGAGTGGTAGTGATCACAACAAAGCGTGGAAAGGGCGGAATTCGATCGCTCAGTCTTAATAGCTATGCCGGTATTTCAAAAATCGGCAATACGCTTGATGCATTGAATACTGAACAGTATAAAGAGTACTTAAAAGATCTCAAAAAACAAGTGCCTACCACGACCCTGATACCTGAAGATGAAAACCGATATACGGATTGGAACAAGGAATATTTTGGCACAGGTATCAATCAGAGCCACCAACTAGCCTTGACAGATGGTACTGAAAAGCTACAGTATTATATTTCGGGCGGATATATGGAGGATAAAGGGATAATAGAGAAGGCTAATTTCAAACGGTACAATTTCAGGGCAAATGTAAATAACAAACAAACCGATTGGCTAAGCCTGGGATTCAGTATCGGGTATACACGTACAAACGGAAGGACAATACCGCATAATAAAACGGCTATGCGTGGAGGGTCGATCCTCTCGGTAGTCAACACGCCTCCTTATATGCAAAAGTGGGATGCTTTCAACCCTGGGGCCTACGATGAGTTTACCTACGGTTCGCAATTCTTTTCTCCATTCTTAGCTTCGGCCTCGGACGATACCTATAGTACTTCGCGGCTCGTGGGATTGACCAATCTGGATTTTACGATCATCGATGGCTTGCATTACAAACTAAACTTTGGTATTGATGAGGATACCTCTACTGGAGAGAGCTACCTAGCGCCTGGGGCCAACAGTGAAAGCCGATCTTATAATGGAATGTATTCGGTGTCTGCTTCTAAAAACTTTGAATGGCTCTTGGAAAATCTAGTTACGTACGATAAAAAGTTCGATAAGAGCAGCTTGTCCGTCCTAGGAGGAGCGACTATGCAGCGGGCAATGAATGAAGGAAATGGCGGCGGCGGTCATGATGTGCTGGGTGCTTCATTGAACCTGGTAAATATCATCAATCCTGACCAATCGTGGAGTAGCAAAGGGTCATGGTCCCTACTCTCCTACCTCGCGCGCGTGTCGTACGACTATGACGGTAAATATCTATTGAGTGCAAATATGCGGACGGATGGTTCTTCGAAATTTGCTCCCGGTAATAAATGGGGTGTATTCCCGTCAGCATCTGCGGCCTGGAGAATCTCAGCCGAACCATTTATGCAATCAGCAGCAAGCTACTTGAATGATCTAAAAGTTCGCGTAGGCTGGGGTAAAACGGGTAACCAAGGTGGGATAGGTAACTATGACTGGATGGCGACCTACTGGGCAAGCCGAAACATCCCTAAGCCGGAAGATGAAAATCAAACACCGGGGATGAATACGGGCCTCGCCTCAAAGGGATACAGAGGCCTGACATGGGAGAAGACTACGCAATACAATATCGGTCTGGATGCTAGCTTGTTCAATTCCCGCCTTAATTTCATCTTTGATGTGTACTATAAATATACCAACGACCTGTTAAAAACTTTCTATCCTCCGGGAACTGCGGGAAGTACTTATAACATACTGACCAATATGGGCGAGATGAGCAACAAGGGATTGGAAATTGCAATAAATTCGAAGAATATCATTCAGCCGAAGTTTAAATGGAATTCGGAGTTTAATATCTCGTTCAATAAAAATAGGGCTGAAAATATAGGCATCACGCCGGTAGAATATTATGCAACGATGTATTCGAACAATCAGCCGGCCATCATCTTGAAGAATAAAAGTAGGTTGGGTACCTTCTTTGGGTACCGGACCAGTGGTGTAGATTCGGAAACGGGAGATGTAATATATCAAGATCTAGACGGTAATGGACGTATTACTCCCGAAGATAGAACGGTATTAGGAGATGCGCAACCTCTATTCACCGGGGGACTAACGAATACATTTACGTATTCTAATTTTAGCTTGTCTGTGTTTTTCCAAGGATCCTATGGGAATGATATCTTCAATGCTTCAAGGTTGGACATGACGGGGATGCAAGACTTTAGGAATCAGTCAATAGAGGTCTTGGATCGATGGAAAAGACCGGGAATGGTGACGGATATTCCGAGGCCGGGAAACAGGGAAAATATCTGGAACTCTGACCGGTACATCGAGGATGGGTCGTATCTGCGGCTTAAGAATGTAAGTTTCATGTATGAATTTGATACAAAAGGAAGATTATCCAAACTGGGTATCAAGAAACTACAACCGTACTTGACGGCTCAAAACCTGTGGACGTGGACCAAATACTCGGGATATGACCCCGAAGTAAATGCCTATGGATCTAGCGCTTTGGAACTAGGAATAGACTACGGAACGTACCCGCAGTCCAGAACCTTCGTGTTGGGTATAAACGTTGAATTTTAATCTCTAAAGTCATGAAAAATACTATATATACATTACTAACGCTAGGAACCACTTTGCTATGCCTTAATTCCTGCAGTTTTCTGGATACGGAGAGCTTCGCCGCTTTAGTCGGGGAGCCACAGGACAAAGTGGAACAAGAGTCTGCATACAAATCGGCAACGGATGCCCAGCGCGAGGCGGCAGGTCTATACGAGAATTTTAGAAATAATACATTTCAATTTGACTTATTTGGATACAATGATATCCAATCTGACAATTGCTATCATGGTGGAGATGGCGTACCTGGTGAAGAGATGGACGCTGTAAAGTTGAACCCGGATAATGATAAGGTCAAGATATTATGGAATGAGTACTTCAAAATGGTGGGTGATGCGAATATCGTGATCGATAACACGCAGCTGATGGATGCAAAGCTGATCGACCAGAATACACGGAATAAAATTGTTGCAGAAGGAAAGTTTGTCAGAGCGTATGCTTACCTGGATCTGGTCCGGATATACGGTGATGTGCCTTTACTGCTCAATATGATACCGGCAATGTCTTCCGAAAATCTAGAGGAAATACGCCCTCTATTGTATCCAGAACGTGCCGCGAAGGAGATCGTTTATAATCAGATCATCAAAGATCTAGAGGAAGCCATCCCTCATCTGCCAAGTGCATCCAGAGGAAGTAGCAATGCGACCAAAGGGGCTGCCTACCTCCTACTGGCCAAGGCCTATGCAAGTCGTGGTACAAAGAGCAGTCGAGATTATAACCAGGTGGTCGCGTACTGCAATAGAGTGATCGGCGAAGGGTACCAGTTGGTCCCTGAATTTGATGATCTATGGAAGCCTGAAATGAAATTTACGACGGAAAGTATATTTGAGATCAACTACGAAAATGAAAGACCGAACTGGGCCTATTGGGTACTGTTTAGTGAAGCAGATGGACAAATCACCTGGAGAAGGTACTGTACACCTACACACGATCTTATTGCGAAATATACGGCCAATGATAAACGTTATGAATCATCGATTGTGTATAAATCGGTGGATTATGACACGCATTACCCTAAAGGTAGATATCCAATCTCCAATAAAATAAGAAATAAGGTTTCTAATATCAAGCTCCTACGTCTAGCCGATGTATTGCTGTTGAAGGCTGAAGCGCTGGTCGAACTCAATAACATCAGCGAAGCAATGTCTGTCGTAAACGTGATCAGAAAAAGAGCGGGATTGTCGAATATCATTGGACTTCCCAGCCAAGCAACTGCCCGGGAGATCGTCGAATTAGAACGGCAACTGGAACTGTATATGGAGGGACACCGTTGGTTTGACCTGTTGCGGAATGAGCGAGTAATCGAGGTGATGACAAAGCACAAGTACAAAGATGGAAAACTGCTCGTACCTGTGCTGGAGGAATTCAGACTTATTTGGCCTATTCCTCAGATCGAAAAGGATGCTAACCCCAACTTGATTCAAAATACAGGATATTAATATTTTTCACAAGAGCCTAAAATTATTTAAGAATGAAAAAGATTATATATATACCCTTGATACTGATGGCACTGAGCTTTTTTTCATGCAGTAAAGATCTGTATATTGAAAAATCGACGCCTACCATCGATTATGTAAAGACGATAGGTGGTGTCAAAGAGCTATCTGTACCGGGTGCCGTGAGCTTTGACATCGCTGTGAAGGATGAGGTGAGACCGTTGTCAACATTGGAGATAGAGGTGTTGATCAATGACATTGCTGTACAGTCAAAATCTATCCGCACTAAAGGACATAGTGCTGTCGTCGAAAATGAAACATTAGCGATCCCCTTTGTGAAGGATATGGATCCTATTGAAGATGTAGTGGTGCGCTTCACCAGTATTAACGTCGATGGGAATCAGATGGTTAAAGATGTGATACTGAAAGCAACACGCCCAGTACTACCAACTACGCTTTATTATCTGACTGAAGGCGGCAGCCCTATTCTACTGACAAACTCTACCACAGAACCATTCGTATATAAGTCTGTGGAAAGTATATTTGAAAGTAAGATCTCTGGCAAGATCGCGACTGCCAATACGCTTGAAGACGCCGATTTTATCTGGGGAAAAGGCCGATACGAGAGTGAGTCTGCCATCGTAAGTAGCACAGGTGATGATATCGAGTTTGACTACACCGGTATGATCGTGAAGCAAATCATTTTTGACGCACAGACCTTCCTGATCGACGTAAAAGGTGATGTGGCGACTAAGATCGCTTTAAATCCTAGAAGTGATGCGAAGGATACTGAGATGAAATCCGCTGTTGTGAGTCTCAAAAAGGGGCAGTTTTTGGAAATCGTAGGTGTAAACATGGAGACCAACTATAACCCTGATTTTTTCAATCACAGTGCTTCCAGCAAGATCTATGAATTCCTGGGTGAGGATGGTGAATGGGAAATCATATACTCGCCGAGATATAAAGGGCTGTGGGTGACACGCCTCCAAGACGAAGCGCCGACCAACTACTGGGTCGTAGGCCATGGCTTTACGACCGCGACAGCCTGGCATGATGACTATAAGCCCATAGGCTGGGATTTGGAAGATTTCAAACAGGTAGCCTATGGCCGGAAGACAGGAGACAATGTATATCAGGCCACCGTTTTTATTTCCAACGAACATGATTGGGGAAGTTTCGAATTTCAGTTTTACTCCAATAGAACTTGGGGTGCTGTACCGGCGGAATTCTCGGCAGCCTCCATACATGGAGACAGTCAAGGATTTTCTATCGGTGCTCCTATTGCTGGCAATCCCGGAAAATCTATTAGTATAACCAATGCTCCGGGTTTTGTGCCAGGGTATTATAAACTGGTGCTGGATATGACCAAAGGTGCAGCGCAGGCGACCGTAAATATTACAAAGGTAAAGTAAAGCAAACTAGGCAATGCGTTGGCTAAGGATTCGAAAGGCTAACGCATTGCATTAACCGAGCTTGCGAGCTCATTGATAGCATTGAAAACAAAAAATAAATCAATAATTATATACGGATGAAAAATAAATTGATCATTACATTAAGTTTGGGACTGCTTCCGCTTTTTGGATGCAGCGACAATAATGTTGTAGAAATAGAAAAGGCCGAATTGCCTACCCATCTTAAGGGACAACTTCTGTACCATACCTATACAAACTATGGTGCCAATGACTCGGAGATATTCCTATATGATTTCAATAGCAATAAGGTCCAAAGTTTGAGCGCTAATTGGGATATCAAGAATCCAATGAATGCACATATCTCCCCGGATGGCACCCGGATCGTATTTATGGGGATCAGCGAGGATACCGATAGTTGGGATATTTATATGTATGAGTTGAATTCGAGCAAGCCACCGGAGAATCTAACATTAATGGGACAGACAAGAGATGAGGATCCGAAGTTTGCTCCGGATGGCAAAAGAGTGGTCTTTAAACAGGACTCCCGTATTGTGGAAATGGATCTGGCGAGCCGCAAGGTAACCCGTCTATCACCAAAAGGCTACGGTATCCCCTACTACAACCATGATGGCACTAAAGTGGTGTGTACACAGGGGGATGCTGCAACATCTTCCATCGCTATCATTGATGTCAAATCGAAACAAATCCAGGAAACTGTATATGATGCTGAGGGAGTACAGGACTACTACCCGATCAATGCCGACCAGACCTCATTTTACTATTCGGTAGGATTGTCAAAAACCAATACCGTCGACCAGGTGTATCGAGGCTATTGGAGCGGATTGCGAAGCTACAAACTGCCGTTCAATGCCAATGATGGCAACTATTCAGATGCGTATCCGATAGATGAAAACTGGCTTGTACTCTGTAGTACGCGTCCCGATACAAAGGGAGGATATGATCTGTATGTTGCGAATGTCCATACGGGTGATATCTATTCGATGGATTTGTACAATACGGGTATCAACTCCCCGAAACAACAACTAGGTCCCTGCTACTTTACGAAGAAATAGTAACAGTTGATTGCCCTGATAAGACTCAAATAGTTCTAAGGTCGCGTTTTGCGACCTTAGAACTATATCTCTACTCGATATGCGCGCTAGGTCACCCCGAGCTGGATGCGGGGCTGTGTGTGAGATGTGAAAGTCAAGATTAGTGCTACTGACTTAGAGATACTGATCCGCCTACTGACGATCTTCGCCTTATCGTCCATTTTTTTTGTGGAAATACATAATTTCCGTCAGCTCTTTCTTTTCATTGAACAGCTCTGTTTTAATATCATTTTCAGCGCTTGTCCCAAAGGCTTCTTTTTTTCAGGCTGTCAATCGTATGAAGTCTGGAATTGATCTCGATATAGAGGCTATCCTGTGTTTCTCGCACTACTTTGACCTGATACCCAAGGTCAAATCCCCTTTTGGAATTTCGGTCAAAAAATACATCTGAATATTTAGTCGCTACTATTTTCTCTGCAAAGTCGTAATACCTGATTATCGAATATTTTCGCGGGGTGACTTCGATGCTGTACCTACTGCCGCCTATTGATCTTCTGCTGCCGCCAAGACCATCTTTTGTGATATTGTAAAAAATAAGCACAAAGCCGCTGATGATACAAAAGAGAACAAGTGCAAACAGCTTCTTCCTCGGGAAGAAAACATACAAGCTTATCATCCCCACAACTGCCAAAGGAATGATCAATACTCCACAGGAGAGACTGATGTCGAAAAGATATTGCAACAATAGATCACTCAGCATGATAATCAACATCACAACGATGAGAGTGAGCAATATCTTTTGAAATATGGTTAAAGGTTTTTTCATGAAGAATGGTTTTTCCTATCTATCGCTTTATATTTCCATTTACCCGTAAAAGCAGACTTTATTGTATCCGGGATTTCCGCTGGCTGCGCATCCAAATTCCTTTCGAAGAGGAATGATATTAGGAATAGAATTTGTCTCATTAATTTTGCTGGGTTATTTAAGCTTTCTCTATACTACAATGTGATGAAGATCAGTGGTGACACTTGACTTGGCTAATTGGTGATCTTCGGAATATTACTATCTTGGTTCGCTATTTACGTTAAATTCAGCAAAATCATTGCCAAAAAAAGTATCCGGAAAATTCAATGGGTAAGATGGGGCTACGTCACCCCCGCGCTTGATGTGGGGTCTGTATGTAGGATGCAGAGGCCAGGGTAATGCTAGTGACTTAGAGATACTGATCCGCCTACTGGCGGACAGTATGACGGGTTGATATAAAGGGATGATTGCTAATGCCTTCGGAATAGGGAAATAGAAATAGGTATATATCCGGTAATTATATCAATTTTGATTCGGCTACTGTCGGATTCTATACGTTCAAGACCTGATTGGAAAGGAATTTATTATCCTGAAATATAGCTGATAGTAGGGATTGACTTACTCATTAAATCTACCTAATATTGACTAATACGATGAAAGAAATTTTGAAGCATGAAAACAATAGCATTTAGTATCTTTTTTATGTTAGCTTCAGTCACGGCTTGCACACAAGAGAATAAAGATAATTCCCCATCAGCCCCTTTAAAAATGAAGACCATAAATAGTGTTCCATTTTTGACGAAGCAAGCTTCCTTTATGTATGTAGATAAAGGAAATTTGAAGCCCATCACGAATCGACAATTCCGAAATGCATCCTTATTTACGCCTACAGGTTATGCAGTTGTCGAAAATGAAAAAAATGAATATGCCGTGATAGATGAAAATGAACAATTAGTATTGGATTTTTCCACTAACGAGCTCCATTTAAACGTAGTAAACGGGCTTACATTTTATAAAAAAGAGACTGAATACGAAAAGAAAATGCCTGTCTGGAAATGGGAGTGGAATATCTTGGGGGGTGGAATCAAAAAGGAACAGACCTACCATAAAATTGAGATTGGAGTGTTAGAAACTAAACAGATATTACTGCAGAAAGATGTTCCATACTTAGAGGAAAGTTACTATCTAGATTTTACCACTGTGGATGAAAATCACGTATTTTGGAATGGAACACTATATGAAATCAAAAAAAGTCGTTTGCAGAAAATCGAAAATGATATTGTTGAATTGCTAGAAAACAGACGCTTTATCAAGGCCTCAAATGCAGTTTTCTCCCTACATGAATTGAATCAAAAAAAGGCTATTCACAGTGGATTGAAAGGTACTGAAGCACTTTCAGTGCAATTTGGGAAGGAGACTATATCGTTGAGTGAAGTCAATAAAGAACGGTTTGCCCCGGAAGTGCCCAAACTTTTAGTAGACAGCAAGACAGAAGCTATTTTAGCATTTCCGCAATACGAAAAGGTCTTTCCGAAGGAAATTACAAAGGCGACAGCTTCACAGATCGATTTCATTAAAAAGACATCCTTGATCTATTCTATAACCAATTCGCCTTATTTTCTGTTGGGTGTCTTCAACTACGATCATGATGTCTGGGCATTCGACTGGCTGTATATGGATACCAAAGGAAATGTTGTAGACTCCATTGGCGGGTATAATTTTAAGGTGTTGGATCAGGTCGGAAACATGGTGTGGCCGGATAGAAAAATGATCTTCCCTGACAAATTCAATGTCAAGAATTGGAAATTCGGAAAAATGAATGGGTACGAAGGCATGAATGATCTCTACCTTATTCGAATTGAAGATGAAAAACAGTTGAGGACAATGGGTCTATGGAATAGCCAGACCAAGGCCTGGGAGATACAACCTGAATATCATAATATCTCCGTGTTGGATACCGAAAAACAGATTTATGGTCTTCAAAAGACGGAAAACGATGTATATACACTTTATGATAATAAAGATAAAAAGAGCATCGGATCAAAAGGCTACTCCTCCATAAATTCGGATGGTCTGGTGAGTGTTAAACTTAATGCAGAGAAAACTGTATATTACTATATCGATATCTATTCTGGAAGGGAATATAAAGAGAATTAAGCAATACATAAAAATGATACAACTATGATCCTCAAAATACTACTACTTGTCGTTACTTGTGTGCTGCATTTATCGTCTTCTGCACAGATACGCACAGGGGTATATTTTTCTTCGGATACTAAATACAATGAGATTATCGAAGATGTTGGCAATCCACTACCTGGAAACCCGGTGATGATCGTCAAATCATTTGTCCCTAACCATGGAAGCTACATATGGTTTCTGAATGAAAGCGAAGCTAAAAACCCGGCTTATCTTGACGACAATCCAAAGGATCTATACGCCGGTATTTTTGTGGAGGATCATGGCGGATTAATTCCAAAGGTGACTTTTAAAGATTTTGCGAAAGGCCTGGCACAGCCTAAATACCTCATTAACTATTGTGAAGTGGGCGATGCGAACAAGGATGGCTTTCCTGAGTTTTATCTTACCTACTTTCAAGAATCGGATGGATTGGACGCCAAGCCCTTGAAAGTAATCGTATACACAGGTATAGGTGAAAAAACATTTACCAAGTCAAAAATTACGGGTTGGATATCCTTCCAGGAGGAAGATGAATATCGCGAAGAAAGGGATGCAACCTTCAAGATATTGCCTAAAGCGATAAGGCTGCAAGCCGAAAAAATATTGAACGACGCGAAAAACGGAATGAATTAGCATATATACGAACGGTAACAACAGCACAACATTCACGTGCACTAAAAAAGAGAATCAATGGACAAAAGATACTTAGCAATTTATCTATCCCTATTTTTGACAATTGCGTGCAATCAAAAAAGCAAGGAAGACCATAAACCGACAACTGAAGTGGCACAAAAAACAGTAGATACTGTGAACGGCGGAACGAACAAAGATTTAGTGGATTCTCTGCATATTCAGAAAGAAAATGGTTCGATATCTGACCAAAAAGATGCTGCTGAGGAATGGTTGAAAAACATATTTAAAACAGCAAATTCAGGCCAATATTTTCCGGACTATAATGTGGAAGAAAAACTATGTACAAAAAGGTTTCAGGAGTTTATAGCCGAATCAGGGGAAATTTACGGGCCTTCGAATTTAACCGATTCAGAATATCCTGCTGCCGAAAAAAAATACAAAGACAAGTGGTCCAAGATATACGCCATTGAGAAACGTAAAATGTGGCTTTTTGGAAGAGGAAATGGAGATATAGGAGAACTAAAGCAGTTAAAAATAAGCAAAACCAAAGATGGAGTCTATCGTGTATTTATTGATTATGGAAACGGGATAAAGACGCAAAATGAAGTGACATTGGTTTCTGAAAACGGAAAGTACAAAATCGATTACTGTAAAACTGAATTTCTGGAATAAAAGAAGTGTCTACATAATACTTGGCCGATGTAGTCCAAAAAACAGCATTATCGGGCTTACTTTGCCTCAAAACCTTTGATTATCTTTAATTCAAAGTTTTACTAAAATAAAGCGATGAAATATCTCATGATCCTGACTTCATTTTTAACCCTTCTTGGCTGTAAAACCAATGCTCAGAAATTACAGATTTTTAGCATTTATGCAGAACCGAGACAGGCCACAAGAGAGGTGCCGGAAACCGGTAAAGTGCATACTTATACAACTCGTATGGAAATCACAGAACGCCTTAATCCCATGATTTTCATGATTTCCAAAAATAGGGAAACACTAAAATTCAGGATACAGGGCAATATCAGTTCTAGTGGGCACCGCATTCAACAGGTTAGAAAAATTCGTATTGAAAAAGGGGAAAAAAATGGCCATAGTATTACACTGCGATACTATGTAGAAGTCAAAAGGAAATCTGGCAAAGAAAGTGCTGATGTACTGGGATATAATTATAGTAAAGATGAAACTTATAAAATACCGGATGCAATTAAAATAATAAGAATCGAATTATACGAGGACAGAATCAATGATACATCTGCTAAAAATCCCAAGCTAATTGCTGAACGGACCTTTAATTTCTTTGCGAAGATATAAACACCCAACGACGAGACTATGAATGGATTAAGTCACCACCTGCACCTTATAACAAGGGATTCTGAGCATGAAGCTTTAGGTAAAAGATTTCAGGCGCGCTATCCGCGCCTGCCAGATGATTATGCGGCTTTTCTAAAAACATATTCCCTGCTCACGAATCAATCGGATACAACGTGGTTTAACAGCATTTCAGATTTTAACGGAACAAACGTTGAAAATGATTTCAAATGGAATGAATTTGAAATTCAGTCGTTAGAGGCCTTTGACGGTGATGCTGAAAACCAACAAGTAGTAAAAGATTTCTGGAATAATCATATACCCATTATTCTATCTGTTAAAAACGGTTATGCCTATTTTGCGATCAATGTTTCAGAAGAAAATTTTGGAGAAATCTATTATGGTGAAGAGCCTGAATTCGAAGAAGCAGAACTTGTATCGAATAGTTTTACCTCTTTCATTGAAGCCATGCAAAAGAAGTCGTTGAAGAAGGAATATCTGGATTTGTTCGAAGTATTATAGCCTTGAAAGCCGAACACCGGCTATAGAACATAAAACGAGACATGATGATGCTTGAAGAATTGAACCAACATTTGATTATGTGAAATAGAGTCGTTGAATAAATGATTACAAAAAACACTGTGATGAAAAAGACTGTTGCTTTCCCATTTTTTAGTGCGCTACTGCTCATAATCGTCAGTTGCAAAGAACCGGAAAGAAAGAAGACAAATTTTCAGAATTACCTGAAACATACCAACTGGATAGTTAATGCTGGGGGACTAATAGCTCCAGATGGCGAGAAGATCTATAATATGTCTCCGAAAACAGACACGGCAATTATATTCAACTTTCATGCTGTAAACTTTTTGGATGAAGAAAAATTCACAAGTTATGATGCATGGGAATGTGGAAACGATTGCTTCACAGAGATATATGGCAGGTATTATTTTACGGAAGCTAACCAGATAAAAATGGAAGTCGATAGTATTGGTAAATCAGGAACCTGCCAAGCTCCAACACAGATTTTCAAACCGTCAAAAAACATGGTTTTTGAGCTCGTGAAAGCAGGAGAGCAATTGCAGCTGATCAGAAAATAGCCTTGCGATTACATGGACTTAGAGGTGGAGTCTGAGGTTTTTAGAGCCAAATTGGCAACTTAAAGGTGGCCACGGATAAAATGTTGGATATGATAAAAGCACTGTTTTAAAAACCAGTGCCCGTCATTAGACAGTTCTTATTAGGGTACGATAAAGCGTCCAACAGCATCGACCGCAGGCAAATAGCACTAGCTAAACACATACCCCCTGTGCTAGCAGCAGTTTGCTTCGATTTGATCCGGACTGACGGCTTGTCTAACCTCCATTGTCCTCAATACATGGATTAACCTGTCGTTGTCTTCAGGACCTCTGATAGCGACCCGAATCAAATTAGATCCCTCCATCCCTATCTTATCGGTGCAATCTTTTATCAGGATACGATGATGGACCAATAACATGTGACTCAATTGGGTAGATGAAAAAGGAGCTAACACGTTACATAGAAAATAGTTTGCGGCGGAGGGGTATACTTCCAGAAAACTGATGGAAGATAGGTTTGTAAAAAATCGGCCACGTTCCTCTCTCAACTTTTGACAGGAAACACTATAGTCCTCCAGATATTGATGGATACGTTGCAAAAAATACTCCGCATAGGAGTTGATGTTCCAGATCGGTAACTTCTGCCTAATTTTGGAAATGATATTGCTATCTGCAGATGCAACAATCCCCAGCCTTAGTCCGGGCACGCCATATGACTTGGAGATACTTTTGACAACGATCAAAGCGCGGTTGCCTTCTAAAATATCGTTGTGTAATAAGGTGTGGCAATCCGAATCTTCGGAAAAGTCTAAAAAAGATTCATCGACTACGGTATATATACCCCTTGCTTGCGCCCACTTCACTAACCTTATTAAATCTTGACTGGGTATACAATTGCCGCTAGGATTGTCGGGATTTACCAACAGTATGGTCTTCACCTTATTGATAGAAAAGAAGTGTATCAACTCATCAACGCTGTACCGGAAGTCGCCTCGCGGAACCCTATAGGGGACAATATTGTGTGGCTTGAAACTATGATGGTACTCTTCAAATGTGGGGTATATGACACCTATCTTTCCCTTTATTGCAGCCCCGAGCACACGTATAAGCTCGGATGCACCATTGGCAACACATGTGTAGTCTTCTTGTATATTAAATAACCTAGAAGCCAGAAAATCAAGTGTACGTCTTCCGGATGGATAGGCTGTCAGCAGCTTGTCGGACATGACCGAGAACTCTTTAAGAAAATTTTGAGGAGGAAAATAGGGATTGACAAGGTAACAGAAATCCAAAAGATCGGGAAATCTCCAGTATCCACCATAGCAGCTCATATATGTGGAAAGCGCGTCCTCTCTGCTGAACAGGATATTTGCGATAGACAGATCCTGTTGATTGTCAATTTCATACCATAGCTGATCTGTCAAAACCATACACTTCAGATCCGATTTGTCGATAAACGAAAGCACGTTCAAGACTTGTTCGTAAAACTGATGCTGCCCAAAAGATATAATGTACGCCTCAAGGAAAGGGAGATATTTGGACTTCAAAAACTCTTGACCAAATTTATAGATATTGACAGTCTTGTAGTACAAATGGGTATCGTTACTATTGAAATCATCTTTAGAGATGAACTTGGTGATATTATCCCGATGATCAATCTGAACCATCGTACCGTCCATCCAATATTCATACTTCGCCAGTACAGAGACATTGGAAAACGGAAGGTCTAGGAGATCGGAAAGTATACCATCCTGAAAGACAATATCCGATTCGAGAATAATGCAATCGTCTGTTACCAAATATTCCTTAGCTAGAGAGAGCGAATAGATATTATTTGTAGAGCTATACAATTGATTGTAAATAAATACAATCTCAGTATCCCAATGTGTGGACAAGACATGTTCTTCCAATAGTGCAGCACCGTGACCTGTGACAATGATGATCCGGGTCAGCCCCAACTTATTTAGCTCATGGAGCAGGCGGTCAATAATAAGTTCGCCTGCTACTTCGATCATACACTTTGTCCGGTCTTTGGTTAGCTCCTGAAGCCTCTTGCCCATTCCGGCGGCTAATATTACTGCTTGCATAATGTATAGATTGTATTGATTAAAAGTCTGCGCTAATGCTTTCTATTATTCTTTAATGATGAGCATTCCTGTGGGATCGGTATGAATGACGGCCCGCAATGGCAGATTGGAACTCTTTTCGGTCTGATGATTCCAGTCGTATATCTGTATGCACTCGCGCCAATCGAGATATAACCCGTCTAAATACACCAAAGGTCTATTTGGAACCCTGACCTTGATCTGCTCGAATACAGCGTCCTCCAACGGATAAATAGTGCTACTGGACAAGGGCTCTCTATAGCCAAAATCAATAGCATCGTCTTCATGGGTATAAAGCCAGATATCGACAAACGGAAAGGTGTAGCTATATCCCTCGATTGTGTTCCCATCTTTGTGCCAAACCTTATAGTATACCGTATCATCCCGCCAGATACGCCTAGAGATCTCATAACAGCTATCCTGCTCTATTTTTGAGATCAACTGTTGGATGTAGGTACTATCGGTGGAAATATCGATATCATCGTCCCAGCCCATAATCTCCCCATGTCGCACAAAACCTAAGAGTGTACCGTCCGATAAAAACAGCGGGACATCCAGCTGCTCCGCAACCATAAAAAGATAGCGCAATATCTGCAGTGCTCGAATTTTGCCATCGTGGGTCCAATGATCGGTGGATAAAATGGTTTTAAGTTTATTTTCATTTCGATCATAAAAAAAAGAATCATCGGATACTGCATCTAACAACGCATTTTCAAGAAGATTAATGGTAAGTAACTCCTTATCGGACATATACAAAAAAAACTCATCGACCGGCAACTGAACAGTCTGATATTGCACCAACGCATGTGCTGTAGCGTTGTTGATGTAATAAGCTGAGACGCCCATTCGATGTCCAAATGTATAGGTAACATCCAGAACCTCCGGTTTATTTTTACGTGGATCAAAGGCTAGAAGAATCTCAAAATCTACAATTTCGTGGTTTGTGAATAGTAATATATCTTGATTATTGATGAAATCTTCAACGCGCTCTATAATCAAGCACGTATCATCTGCCCGTGCTAAAAAATCCTTCCAAACACTGTAATGGAGACTGTAGTGCTTGACTTCTCGGGCTGTCAATGGCAGACCGAATAACTCCATACTGAGCGAATCGCTAGGCGGCAACTCCGAATATTGGATATCTTTGGCGAATATCACATTCTCTTGTGGTGTAAAATCCGGAAAACCGGAGTACTCTTGTAATAGGTATATTAGCATAAATCTATTCTATTAAATATATCCATAACTTCCTGTCCCCATATGTACATCGCACCGAGCCGATCTACTCGGCGTAAATAATAGGTCTGGATGCTATTTTTCTAAAGGACTTCTTACTTCGTATCTCCCGCTCGCCGCTTATCTGATCTGCATTATTGGATACGTAATCGTTATTATCATGGGTCCTATATAGATATATGGGCATGGGTATATGTGTAGCACGGCGGTATCCGGCAAGCTCTAAAAGGGGAAACATGATAGCCATATCATAAGGCATTTTCAAAAAATCTCCGGTATTTGTCTTCATGTGCTGCATACCAGGATCTTGATCGTAGTAGGCTTCAAATAGTGAATATTGAAATGTTTTGAGGTGAGATCCTTTCCAAATGGCTGTTCTCAGTTGCCTGAATTCAGATGCAGTATATCGCCCTCCGACAGTGACCAAGCTACCAAAAGTTCGATACGAACCATAGGTGATCCACGTCTTGGTAGTGCTGTAACAATTGTTCAGTATGCGAAACACGTAAGGATGTGCTAACATGTCGTCTCCATCCAGGAGGCATATGATATCGTCTTTTTCAAACTCTTCCTGGAGCAAAGTATCCAAGATATTAACGAGGGCATATTTCCGCTGACTATTCCTGATGATCAGATAGTTGTCCTTCGCGGGAATATGTGCCAATGAATGATCGTCTGAACAATCATCAACGAAAATGACCCTATAATTGGTATACGCCTGGGCCTCAATAGAGGTGATACAATCCGAAATATAGCGGGCAACATTCCTAAAGGGGATAATGACCTGTATCTGTCTTTCGGACAGGATGTCTCTTACATGGGTATGCCAGATAAATTTTGAAGGGCTGGAAATGTTAAATAGATCCGTCAGTGATGCTACTCGTCCATAATACTCTTCTATGACTGCGAGATCGATGTGTTGCAGCAGATGAAAACATGGGCGAAGTACGATCCATCCGTCCATATTATGCCAGCTCTCAGTCAAGGACAGGTGAGCGTCGACTGCTGATCCGACACGAGACCTTCCATTGCTCAGTGCAACGATGGAGATGCCATCTTCCGCAAGCTGGAGAACGCGCGCTAAAAGCTCAGAAAAATCGTAAGCTTCGGGTCGGAATCTTTTTGACACAAAAAGAAGGACATCCGCCCCTACTCTATCTGCCCATTCAATAGCGGCTCTTGCAGTATCAATCGTCGAATCCTGAATGGGAATGTTCACGAGCTCCAGGTGGCTACAGGCTTGTAGCCTGTCAGCCAGTCCGGCTCCTATATTTTCCAGCGGTACAGCATTGATCATCATCTTCATTTATGTAAGCTTTTTGTGAGGTTGTTCCATATTCGTTTCAGAATAGATTGCTCTTCTGTAATGATCTCTGCATCGGCAAGCAATCGGGGGCGGAGCCTGATAAGGGAATCCTTGGGCTCACGCTCGATATTGACCATCGAGAGAAAGAGACTATCCTTGATCGGGATGTCACTGATGGACCGGATCCTACCTTTCAGGTAGCCATATTCCTGATATTGATAGCCACGAACCTTGATCATGACCTGCTGACCAACTTTTACCTTTCCAAAGTCCAGCTGTGGCAACAACATCTCTCCATAGTATTCCCCATTTTTGGAATTGATATAAAAGACTTCCGTCCCGGCACTCAGAAACTGATTTTCCTGTAGAGAGCTGCCAAAGACGACATATCCCGAACTCGGTGCGACGAGTACATACTGCTTTTTCCAGTTCTCGATCTCACTGATCAGACTGTTGAGCGACTGATAGAATTTTTTCTTTTCATCGGAGATCTGGTTCTCCAGCTCGGAGAGTTCTTTAATCCTGGCCAATGAGGCAGAGTGGTTGCTCAGGATATTGTTCTCAGCAAGCGGGACAGATTGTTTTTTGCTGATCAGTACGGCTTCCTGCTTCTGGAGCTCCATCGGGCTGATGACCTTCTTGTCGGCCAGTATCTTGTATTTGGCATATTCCTGCTCGGCTATTTCGATCTCCTTTTTCTGCAGGGTGTAGGAGTCCTGTATGCGCTTATTCTGCTCATCTATATTGTGCATCTCCTTCAGGAGAATACTTCGCTTCCTGACATAAATACCTTCGTCACGGGCAGCCTGATAATTGAGATAGGCCTGATAAAAATTCTGATAGGAACTCTGAATCTCACCGAGTTCCAGATCCACTGGAGAAGTGATGGCATTCAGGTCGAATGCCTGGCTATCGGTAGACTGCTGCACCCGTTTCAATGTATTCAACAGGTGGAGGATCTGATCATGATTGCCGGTACTTTCGATATAGGCCAGGGTCTCGAACTGGCGGACCTGCTGCCCCTCCTTAACCGAAAGCTTGACGACATTACCCTGTATCTTACTGACCACTGACTTGGGTGCATTGTCCGTGGTGATCGTCATCCCTGCAGATATGGTCTGTGGATATCGGATGAAAGCGGTCATCGCAATGAGCATCAACAGGGTGAAAAATATAAAGGTAATACCGTGCTTGAGCAGCCAGGAAGGTGGTCTGGTGATGATATCCTGCATATCTTCACTATGTACATGGGTATCTGTATAATTCTGTTGTGCCATAATTCTATTAATTGCCAAGCTCTAACTGATTTCGGACCAATTCAAAATATCGCCCCCGAAGTGCGGTCAGGGTCTGATGATTGCCCTGTTCGACAATCTCGCCACCTTCGAGCACAATAATGTTATCTGCATTTCTCACGGTGCTCAACCTATGCGCTACGATGACAACTGTGCGGTTCTCAAAGAAACTGTTCAGGTTCTCGATGATCACTTTTTCATTATTGGCATCTAGGGAATTGGTCGCTTCATCCAGAAAAATATAGTCGGGCTGCTTGTAAACTGCCCGGGCGATCAGCAGCCGTTGCTTCTGTCCCTGACTGATCCCCTTGCCGGCCGTACCTATTTTGGTGGCCAACCCAAAGGGCTGCTCCGCGACAAAGCGTTCCAAATTGGCCACTGTGATGGCGCGCTGGAGCTGCTCTTCATCAACATGCTCATCGCCGACAGCTATATTATTCTGAATGGTATCCGAGAAGATGACATTGTCCTGGAGTACGCTACCGCAGGCTTCCCGCCAGGTGTGGTGAGAGATCTGCTGTAAACTTTTCCCTCCGACGGTAATCTCTCCTTTCTCATAAGGATAGAAGCGCATCAGCAGCTTCAGGATGGTGGTCTTACCACTTCCACTCATCCCAACTATCGCAGTGGTCTTTCCGGAAGGAAAGGTCAGATTGAGGTTGTGGAAGACGGGTTCATTACCGGCTCCGTAATATCGGAATGTGAGATTTTTGATGGCAATGGTCTTGTCCGAAGGCAGAGCGGTGATGTAATCACTGGCAAGGCTCTCCTCGTTGTCAGTTTCGTAGATCTCATTGAGCCGCTCCAGACTCATCTTGGCATCTTGGTAGGACTGCATAAATGCGAGCAGCTGCTCCACAGGATTGCTGACCATCCCGACAATATACTGGATAGCCATCATCCCGCCCAGGGTAATATTGCCATCAATGACGGACTTGGCACTGATGTAAGTGATCAGAATGCCTTTGATCTGGTTGATGGCCATTGATCCGATCGACTGGTACTGGGAGATCGCCAGACTCCTGACCTTGAATCTGAACAAACGCGCCTGTAGAGCCTCCCAACCCCATCTTCGCTGTTTCTCTGAATTATTGAGTTTGATATCCTTTATGCTCTGGATCATCTCGACCATATAGGTCTGATTGTCGGAGGCTATCTTGAACCGCTTATTGTCGAGCTCGCGTCTATATCGCATAAAGAACAGGATCCAAAGTGTGTACAGAATCGTGGCACCGAAGAAGACGCCGAAAATGAGCTGATCGTATACAATCAACAGCGCGCCGAACACCACCATGTTGACCAGTGAAAACAGGGTATTGAGCGTACTTCCGGTCAGAAAGGTCTCAATGCGCTGTTGGTCACTCATCCGCTGCATGATATCGCCATGGGTCTTGATATCAAAAAAACTCATGGGGAGCTTCATGATCTTGATGAGCAGATCTGTGAGGATGGAAATATTAACCCGGGTGCTGATGTGGAGCATGATCCAGGACCGGATAAAAGATACGGAGGTGCTGCCCACGAAAAGCATCAGCTGAGCGACCAATATCATATTGATGAAGCTTATATTCTGGGTATTGATCCCGATATCAACGATAGACTGGGTGAGAAATGGGGTGACCAGCTGTAGAAGTGTCCCCAGTAGCATCCCCAGAATGAGCTGGAAGAATAGTTTTTTGTAGCGGAAGAAATAGGTGATGATCTTTCCCCATTGAAGCTTATTATCGGGTTCTTCTTCTTCCAGATTATAGAAGTCAGGTCCTGGACTCAGCATCAGGGACAGTCCGGCATGCAGCTCTTTGGAGGAAAACCAGTTTTTGGAAAATTCCTTTTCATCGTAGGACAATAGGCCTCCCGAGGGATCGGATACATAGTATCTGTTGGCGCTAATGCGGTAGAGTACAATAAAGTGATTCTGATTCCAGTGGAGGATACAGGGCAGTTCTATTTCTTTGAGCTGCTCCAGACTCAGGCGTATACCGTATGTCCGGAATCCGAGCTTTTCGGCAGCCTCAGATATGCCCAATAGATTCACCCCTTCTTTGGTGGTCTGACACAGCTTACGGATCTTATGGATAGATACGGATTGACCGTAATACTTAAAGATGATCCGCAGGCAGGTCGCCCCGCAGTCCATCTGATCCATCTGTGGATAATGTGGAAATCGTTTTCTCAATTTATATCTATTATAACGTACATTCCTTCAGTATATCTTTTCCTAAAATAGCCGCCCGGATTATATTCAATGGATAGAGTGTCGTCAACAATCGCTTCTTCTGACTGCGGATAAACTCAATTCGGGTCGACCATTCATCATCGTACAGTGCTTTGATGATCCGCTCTCCACTGAGCTCGGGCTGCTGCAGATCGAGCCTGATAAAGGCTCTTTCATCTATAAAATCTTCCAAATTTGTACAACCATCATAAAAGCATAATGATTCGGCTAGAATGGGGTCGGTGATCTTCTCGGTAAAATAATGTTGTGCAAACGAATTCTCGCAAGCAAAGTGATACTTAAAGTCCCATAGCGCATCATACTTATTGATGATCTCGCCTCTGTAGCTTTTCAATTTCCGGAACAAAGCTCCAGAATATGTACGTCCCCATAATTTCATCTCTTCTCCGAAAATCCTATCTAAATAGTCGACGAACCGTAGTCTTTGAAAATACCCGGCCATCTGTGGATTTTCATCATACAATTCACTGGTGACGGATGAAATATTTTCACTCTTGACGATGTAGTCCATATTCATAATGGCGCTGTGCTGCGCCACAGTGAGGTGTCCCCAGGTCGGCAACCAGAGATTAACGGGTGACACAGGCGACAACTGCTTAAAAGTCAGATGTGCGGATGGTGATGGCTCAGTCCAAAACAATAGCGTCTTTGCAAGGTCGATCATCTGGGTATCGGGGTAGGGCTTGGTAAATATGATTAGCTTATCATACTCCTCCCCTGCTACGATCTTTAGATTCTTCCAGGTATCGCGATTTCCGGCGAACTTCAGCATAGATCTGTAGAGGCTGATGTCATCTTCCCAAAAGCAGGTAAACTTGACTTTTATATATTTCATCCTATGCTCCTATTGACCTGAGCTGCTTGTTAAAATGTGCTCTTAGCTGGAGTAATAGGGACATCCTTTTATCAGCATCTTCAAAATACTGACGTACAACGCCTTTTTTATCATTACGCTCGGTCACATCCGAGTATCCGAACTCCTTTTGCACAGATATAAAGGGATACATACAGAATATATTGGTGGATATTTCTTTCATTTTAATATCGATATTTTCATGTGCCATCAAATCCAGGGCACAGATCAGTGGATAGAATTTCTCAAATACAATGACAAATTGAAAGCCTGTGAAACTACCTATCCAAAACATACCATTGGACAACGGAATAGCATCTTCGAAATGACTTAATCCACCTAATAACAGATCGGCTCCTACAAGTTGTGCGTCCATAATCGATTGCACAAGCTGTGCGTAGTCAAAGGACTCTGTAAACTGATGATCATCCTCACAGATTAGGACGTACGGATCTCCTGCTGTCTGCGCGCGGCTGACAACTTCATGAATGGTCTTCCAGAGACCGATTGCGCCAATCTCATTCTTAATAGCCTTGACGATCTGCAGGTCGAAGCCCTGCTTTGCTTTAAACTGCTCAAGAATATGCTGCTTTCGCTCGGTCCGCTCTTCCAGATTGATCGCAAAGGTTTTAATCGGTCTATTCATGCTCTTTTCTTTTGTGTTTCCTAATTTCAAGACATCATTTTTATTGCAGGTATTGGCTTGGATATCTCGGCATTTAGATGAATGGAGAGAGTCTGTCGTAAGCCTCGTTTATTCTTACCATTCGGTCGTCAACCGCTGCTATCAATGCTGGCAGCCGTTCGGAATCCCGCCCTGTATCCCGGATATCAGAATATCCAAAAGCCTTCTGAATCGAGATCATGGGATAGAAAGTAAACTTGTTGGCGGTCATCTCCGATAACTTCCCATCGGCCACCACTGTCTGATCGAATTCTTCGTCCAGTATGCGGTCATAGAAATGACGATACACGATGACGAATTGAGTACCCCAAAAGCCATCTAACCAATGGAGAGATTCCGTAATCCTCAGGGTATTTGAAAATCCCCCCGTGACACCGCCTAGAAGAATATTGGCTCCTAGCTCAGCACCCAGTTCGATATTTTTGACAAACGCTTCGTACTCATAGGCCGCTGTAAATTGATGGTCATCCTCACATATGATGACGATATCTTCCTCTTGCTGTTTGGCCAACTTTATAATCTCACGTATACTTTTCCATAACCCCACGGCTCCCACCGGGTCGTGAATGGCTTCAAATAAATGGATCTGAAACTCAGATCTGTCTTTAAATTCATTCAGAATATGTGCTTTCCGATCGAGCCGCTCTTTGAGGTTGATGATGTATACGGGTATTGGGTAATCGTCCATACTCATTCGGTTAAAATAATTGATTATTTGCCTTTCACGGCCACTGTCCCCTACTAGAAGGGTATCTAAAACAAAACTAGGAGCAACTTAATAGACTAAAGAACAGTTTTGCTGACTCAGGTCCATTGCATGATGACGTCAGAAGGTAAAATAGACCAATACTATGCATCTTCGTCAGAAAACGGGAAAGAGGTTGCTATATCCAACAATTCAACTTCATGCGCGATGATAATGTCAATAAATAAGCAGTATCATATGGCAAAAGAGGAATGCTAACGTATAGCAACCTTCTTAAAATTCAGACTATATAGAGCATACTAAGCCACACTCCCAAGTTTCCCTACAGCCATGGTACTCACCATTTTTACAATAGCAGGGTTTTTCCCCAGCTTTGGAACAATCGCGACCACTTCCACTACCGGTAAATCCACCCATGATTCTCTTCAATTCTTCTCTTGAAAGTAACTCTTCAGACTTAATTGATTTTAAATTGATCTTTTTCATCATTTTGTATTTTAAGTTTATGATGCCCGCTCACTCCGGGACATTGGTTGGAGGGCCTTTTACAGGGAACCTTCTGTGTGCCAGGATCTGCTTGCAATCTGCCCGGGCTTTTTTCTACGTAGTTTCTTTAAAGAATATGTTTCAACTCTCCGATCCGATATGAATCGGGCAGCTCGTATCCATTGACAAAGAATGTGGGTGTTGCCCTGATTTTCATCATATCGCACCACTTGCTCATGGCTTCGATCTTCACTCCCTGCTGTTCGAGTTCGCCATTTAGCGGATACTTATTGGCGAAGGCGGTATAATCTTTCTTTTCGGCTAGATACCAATCATCCAGTGCCTGATGGACCGTCGCTGCCCCATGGCGCTCCTGTATAGCCAATAAATGCTTTACGGGTGGTGTCTTGATATCATCATCATGGCCACTGGCGGTAAATATGATCCGTACTTTGACGTTTGGATTGGAATGGATCAATTCTTCAATATCAGGATGAGCTTTGGAACATGGACCACAGTAAGGGTTACACACCTTAATGATCTCATGGGTAGCATCAGGATTACCAATCTGTAGACCTAGACCTTCTGTTGGGTGTGCGATAAATGTCTCTTTCTGCAGGAGCGCATCGAAGATCTCCGGATTATACCGCAGTCGCTTCCATTTGGTCTCATACTCCCGGCTTTCTTTGGCTGCTTTCAGTAAGGGCACAACATGATGAGATACCATCAGTACAAATACGCCTATAAATAAAAGTGTGAATATTGGATAAAGCGATGTTATCGAAAAACCATATACTGACAAATAGCCCCCAGCGAGTAATCCAGAGAGCAGTATTACGCCCTGCACAGCAAGACACAGTGGGCACCACTGTTTAACAATCTTCCATTGGTAGTAAACAGAATAAAACGTGTAAGGGATAATACATAGCGATAGGAATAACCAATACGGCAAATACAACTCACTACTCAAGCCAAACAACAACTGTGAGAGCAGCATGGTAGCAAAATAGCTAAAGCCGAGTACGGACCAGCTGATACCGAAGATGAATGCCCCATTAGACTTGAGCACGGCATCACAATTGAGCTTCCCGCTACGACTACCACAAACTTCCTTTAAAAAAGGATTGTGCGCATCTATATCATGCCAAACCAGCAAAGAACTGACCAACAGCCCTACGCTATTGAGTAATACTAAAGTAGTACCTACGCCTGCAAAGGATGGAGGTGAAGACCAAAAGGCGTATCCAACGGCAGATATCACCGCTATTATAAAAAAAATAATGGGTACAAATCTCATCCACCGATCACGGCTTTCCTGACTTCTATTCTTCTCGAAATCCGGCTCATGTGTGGCTTGGTCAGTATCTAGCAAGAGGACAATATCTTTGTCCATTTTGTTAAAATCCTCGACTGGAATTGATCTAACAACTTTTTTAATGGGATCTAAATAGCTGATTTCGTTTTCAGCAACAGCAGAGACCACCGTAAAGTAGGGCTGTGCCCAATCCGGTTGCTGAATTGCGCATACAAATGGGGTTTCGAAATCAGCAAACTCATTATCTCCTTTCCGAATGGCTGCATTCTCAATACCGTATGCTGACAGACTATCTACTACTGTGAGCATAGATGGATACTCCAAATGGTTGATGACAAGATTGCTTACTCTTGAGGATGTATTATTCACCCCCGAGTGGGTGAGTATGGAACGGATAACGTCCACGAGGTTGTCATCTGCTCCAGCAGAGCGAATAAGTTGGTTTAACATAGGTTATAATTAAGTTCACACAATAAATGTAAGAAATTTAAAAGATAAAAAAAATACCTATAAAGCTTTTTTAAATTAATATAAGGTAAATTATCGCAAAAAGTATAATAATGATATCTAAAAGTTACATCTAAAGCGAAAGAGAGCAAAAGACCCACTTATTAAAATTCACTTTCAAAATGACAGATTACCTGTCTACCATAGGTAAACTACTTGTTTGCTTTTTCATCACTCAACCTTTTTTGGGTTAATATTTTTCTTAAAACATGTTCTGACACATTGATATCTATAATCTCGCCACTTCTCGCCACTAGATAGCTGAAGGGGAAAACATGAACCTGATAGAGAGCCCTACTTTGATTTTCAAGATCAATCAAATTAATCCAAGGAAGGCGATGTGTATCAATCGAATTCAACCACTTGTCTTTGTCCTGAATTTTGTCCGTAGAGATTCCTACAATCCGAAAACCCTCTTCCCTAAAATCGCTGTACAACTTTTTGAGTGCAGGAAACTTAGCAATACAGGGCCCACAGTCACTATACCAAAAGCTCACTAGGGTCAAATCATTCGATGCTATTATGTCTTTCAACGAAATAGGCTTCTCTTTATCTGTCTGAAAGTTGGCATTAGGCAAGGTCTGCCCGATGGCTACTTTGCGAAATAAATTGATATCCTGAGCAAGCTGTCTTCCCAAAAAACTGAACCTTAACGATGCATCTAAATTTTCGAAAGCATCGCCATGTAAGGTACTATATCCGAATTTCATTAATCGGGCTAAATACCATAGTCCAAAATAGGAATTGGGATTGTCTTTGGTGTAACATAGAATCGCAGAGTCGGTCCGCAAGTAACTATCGCTGAGCAATGAATCTCTTTTAACATCAAAAGACTTGTCGACGGCAAAATATTTTCTTTCTTTTCCAAGATATTTATAGATATCATATGAATTGGGAAACATATTCAAATAAAATGAAAGATTATGATCACTTCGGTGACTATCTAACCTCACCGCTTCATATGCTCCATTGATCAGTACAAGCTTGATATCATTAGTTCCAGGATAAAGGATGAATGGAGATGAATAAGATCCCGAATCAATCATAAGTTCAAATAAATATGGATATACGATATCTCCTTTAAAATGAAAATAAGCACCATCTACCTTTGAGGAAGCATTCAGCTTTTTTTCATAGAACTTGTCATCAAGAGCCTGGGACAAGCTCAGGTTTTTTACGTCGAGCTGCTCCATATTGATACGTAATTCAAAATTAGACTGTGCCTTGGCGCCAAAATGAAGCAGCAGGAGGATGACAATTACTATTTTTTTCATGCTATTTGGTCAAATAAAGTTGGACTCTGCAACTACAACAAAGTCCAACCTAACAGCTACTTCTACTTAACGAGGTCTCCGCTTGCAAAGTCCATTATCACACCAATCCTCAGAATTTTTACATGGACATTTGTCGTTACATTTGTTCACGCATCCGGTTTCTCCGCTACCGGAGAATCCCCCTATGATCTGCTTCAATTCGCTTCTAGAAAGTAATTCGTCGGGTCGAATTGACCTCAAACTGATCTTGTTCATATTATTCTACTATAAAATTTGTGACGTCCGCTTCCTCCGGAACATCGATTGGAGATTTTCTAAATTGTTTTTCAAAAGTATTGTTCTACTCTTTTTTTCAAACTATCGAGACTATTTGGGCCTATCCGCGCCTTTCTGACACTTTTCTTCAAAAACATCCATCACCGATATCATACTCGTGTATGCACTGGACACAAATAGTTGGATCCGTTTTTCTACAGGATGATTATAATGGTTATATACTTTATTTTCTTAAATATGATCAGCTAAAAGAATCTTAATGCCTCTTTTAGGAAAATGAATTTTGACTCAAGAATTAATTAACTAAATTTAAAGATCATAAATATATAAAGTGGTGACTTATTTAACTAAAACACAAACTGACAATATTATGACATTAAGAGCCTTTCTATATTTTACAAGAAGGGCCCTGAATGAATCATAGTCATCATTAAGGTGAAGACACCCTACAATATACTTCACTCCAGCTGTCTCTGCTACTTACAGGGTAAAGTCGAAAAGCATCACGATCGAGTATCGAAAAAAGATACATGTTTTTGGGTTGGAAATACATTCTTTAAGGCGCTATGCAGCCTATCTTTACAGGAGGAGTATCAGGTTGGCAGCGATATTCCTTGGCCCAAACAAATGAAACAAATATCGATCTTAGTAATTTGAGAACGACTAGCCACATGAATACGTTCAGAAATTATAAATGTTAAAAAATTGAAATGAAGAAAATCACCTTTATATGTACACTGCTCTTATACCTGTCGTGTGTTAATGCTCAACAAATCGACTTAAAGGGAGTGTGGAAATTCAAACTAGACCCTGAAGATATCGGGGTGACACAAAACTGGAAATTAGGGAACTTCAGGGAGACATTGACTTTACCAGGTTCTTTGGCCTCCAATAATCAAGGCTATAGTATAGGAGAAAATACGAAATGGACTGGTCGCATAATTGACTCCACCTGGTTTAAATCAGCGCGATACGCAAAGTTCAGGCAAAAAGATAATTATAAAACTATCTTCTGGCTACAACCTGATAAAAACTATGTAGGGGCAGTTTGGTATAGCCGTACGTTCACCATCACCGAAGCCATGAGTACACAGGCACTGGTGCTGCATTTAGAGCGCCCCCATTGGGAAACTACTGTATGGGTAGACGGTAAACAGACTGGCATGCAAAATGCATTGGGTGTACCTCATGAGTATAATTTAGCGAAGCTAAAAGCAGGAAATCACCGCATCACCATACGTGTAGATAATCGCATTAAAAGCATTGATGTCGGTATGAACGCACATAGTATCTCTGATCACACCCAAACAAACTGGAACGGAATAGTAGGGCAATTACAAATACATGCTATTCAAAAAATAGCGGTCACTCAAATAGAAGTATACCCAGATGTAGAAAAAAAAGAGGTCCGTATTATGCTGCAAACGGATAACAGATCTCCATCTCCTAAAAAGATGAACTTTGCCTTACAGGCTTCGTCCAAATTTGCGCCAAAAATACACAGACCAACAGGCGTAAAAATTCAAGAGGAAATCGCTGTAGGGAAAAGTAAAACAGAAATCGCATACGCTATGGGAGATGATTTTTACAAATGGGATGAGTTTACCCCCTATCTGTACGAACTCTCTGTAATAGCTCAGGAGGGTAACAGCAGTAAAGAATATCAAACTTCCTTCGGTATGCGTAAATTAGAGATTGAGGGTACTCAATTCAAAGTGAATAACCGCTTAACCTTTCTTAGAGGTACATTAGACTGCGCTGTATTTCCGCTTACGGGATACCCACCAACTGAAATAGCTGAATGGAAACGTATCTATCATGTAGTCAAAAGCCATGGATTAAATCATGTACGTTTTCATTCTTGGTGTCCTCCGAAAGCAGCTTTCGAGGCTGCAGATGAACTTGGAATCTATATACAGGTGGAAGGTGGCGGATGGACATTAGTCGGTGGTGGAAACGGCTTTGACAAATGGATATATGAAGAGTCCAAACGAATACTGGACACCTATGGAAATCATCCTTCCTTTATACTGTATACGTATGGTAATGAACCCGATGGGAAAAATCAAGGCGAATTTCTTGGTAAACTTGTCGACCATCTAAAAAAGCGTGATAATAGACACCTCTATACATCTGGAGCTGGATGGCCGGATATTAAAGAAAATGAGTTTTATAATGCTATGTATCCTAGACTTTATGTGTGGGGAGATGGGCTAAAAAGTCATAACAATGCCTATCCGCCGTCCACAGATTTCGACTGGCTGAAAATTACAGAAAAATATACGATCCCTTATATTTCTCATGAGATAGGACAATGGTGTGCTTATCCCAATTTTAAAGAGATCGATAAATACAAAGGTGTATTAAAAGCCCGTAATTTTGAAGTCTTTCAGGAAACACTTCAGGAAAATAAACTAGCACATTTAGCTGACAGTTTTTTGTTGGCTTCTGGCAAGCATCAGGCCCTTACTTACAAAGCTGATATAGAAGCGGCACTACGTACTCCCGGATTTGCAGGCTTCCAACTGCTTGGGCTCAGCGATTTTCCCGGTCAGGGAACTGCATTGGTAGGTGTACTAGATGCTTTCTGGGAAGAAAAGGGATACATATCACCTGAAGAGTTTAAAACATTTTCTGGGCCGACCGTACCATTGATTAGGCTTCCTAAAATGGTCTACAGTAATCATGAAAGCCTAGATGCATCTGTAGAAATTGCCCATTTTGGACAAGATGAGATAAAAGACATTGTTCCAACTTGGAGCCTTACGCAAGCTGACGGTAAAATAATAGTGACCGGAAATCTTGACCAACAGACGATTCCTTTAGGAAATGCACATGTGCTGGGTCAAATTAAATACCCACTAAAAGATATTCTTAGACCTATGCAACTAGAGCTCGCGGTACAGGTAGGACGAAGTCGTAATAGTTGGAAAATCTGGGTATACCCTGCGGCATCACCATCCTATGAAGGTGATGTACACATCACCGATACTATGGATCAACATGCCTATGCCATACTTGAAAAAGGGGGGAAAGTGCTGTTTTCACCTCGAAAAGGGAGTGTTAAAAAAGGAAGTGGAGGTGAGATTGTGATGGGCTACTCCCCTATCTTCTGGAACACGGCGTGGACGAACAAGCAACCTCCACATGTCATGGGGATCCTTGTCGATCCAACGCATCCAGCATTACAGCTATTCCCGACAGACTATCACTCGGACTATCAATGGTGGGGGTTGGTGACTGAGGCCAATGCTATGAAATTACAAGAGTTGGGTGATGATATACAACCCATCGTACGTATTGTGGATGACTGGTTTAGCAATCAATCGCTGGGATTAATCGTGGAAGGCCGTGTAGGAAATGGAAAAATCATTATCTCTACAGCAGACTTACTCCATGATCCCAATCAGAGATTGGAAATATCGCAGATGAAAAAGTCACTGCTCCATTATATGAATTCGCAGGCTTTCAGTCCGAAAAACAATTTGGATAAAACAAGGTTGCGTGATCTATTCCGATAATATATCGTAAAATTTAATGAATACGGATATTCTTTGATCAATACTCTGAATTTCGGAAACAGCAAATGATCCAATTTAGGACCATTTGCTATCAAAATTATCGGTTATCATTTGATTGTTAAACTTCAATTTAGTGCGGTATGTATAAAAACCTTGTAATTGAATGCGTTAATACAGACGCAGGATATCGACGACTTTGCCCAATCCCTTGAACTGATGATGTAGCGTCATTGGTCCCTGTACCGCAGTAGGTTCCAGTACGTCGATCTGCCCCGAAGTATCCGTGTTGCCCTCTTCATAAGTAGCCACATACAGCATCCCCTCAAAGTCACTTTCTTTTGAGAAAAGAAAATGAGGCAAATCTACCCGTATATAACTGATACGCCGGCCAGGGTAAGACCTCGCAACCTGTACAGTACGATTACCAGCATCGTATGAATACAACTTATCACCTACTGCGTAGAATAGATATCCAAAGGTCTTGCTTATTGCAAAATGACTTGCTTTTTCAATCTCAGGGAGATCGAGGACGTCAAATGAAATCTGCTCTCCAACGGTCGTACGGTACCCTGCGCTAAAACGGGCGAGGTAATATTTAGCAACATTATTGTCTTTAAGTACGGCAAATATCTCTCCTGTATTATTGGCGGAAAAGCCCATGTAGACCAATTGCTTTTTGATGTGGTAGTCAAATTTGGTTCCCGTAGGCAACTCACTCACACCGAGCGCTTCATTTCGATAGTTGTAGAATTTCTGAGCATCTTCGTCGAATAAAATAAAATTAGATTGATAGGTGCTTGTCATGTATGGCGCCATCCATTTGGAAGCTTTGAACCTGGTATTTCCCTGTCCGAAATTGTTGATCGGCACATCGAACGCCCCACCGCCCAAGGAAGTCACGTAGATATTATTATCCTGAAACAAAGTCGTGGCATCCATAAAGCCTTCCGTCATGTTCTGCGGCTTGAAGTTGTCGGGTGTGAAATTGCCAGTCATAAACTCATAGACTACGTTCATAGAAGGCTTGTAGGCAAATGTCTCCAAATCGACTTTGTTCGTTCCTTCAGAAGTACCTATATAGAAGGCATCACCTGTGAATGGATTTGTAACTCGACTGAGGAACAGTGATCGGCCCTGAAGATGCAATGCGGAACCAGAACGACTCAAGATGTCATTCACGGAATAGAAAGTACCGTTACGATCGACCACCATATCCAGACGCGAAGTATTGTTGGCTTCGGTCAAGACCATAAAACCACTCCTGAATTCAGAGGCAATCTCAACATCAATTTTTTTACTATAGCTGATGCCCGTTGCCTTTTCTGTCATTTTGAAAAGAAAACTGTATGTTTTAGACGCTAGTTTAAATGTTTTATCGGTTAAATCGGCAGTCCTGGTTAACGTATCGACATCGTTGAAATTCGTCGTAATGGAAGCATCTCCTAAATTCATCCATAGAAACTCAAAATTATCTTCACTTATAGGTCTGCCTCCCTGAGTCAACTCGGGCCGGATGGTCAGCGACTCTGTATTCAACAGAAAGTATTTATCTTCAATACCCGCTATCGATACCTGCTGGATCTCGGTATACGCTGCATCCTCTTTTTTGCAGGAGGTCGTGAAAACCAAAATTGTCAGTAGGCAGGTAACTATATTCACTATAATTTTCATCTGCATGTAATTACCTCTAGATCTGCCTGTTGGACCATCAGTTTGCTTTGAATTTGATGATTCGATAAAATCACATCCGCCTCTGTTGGGCAAATTATCTTTAGAGTTCGATTTCATAGATTATTTATTAATATTAACACCCATATTGACCGGCACTCCATTCTCATCCAAGATCTCCTCACCGATGGACCTGCTATAGTTGATCTGTATCTGCGTCTGTCTGGCTACGGATCTGATGAAGTCCCAATTGTACTCGCCCCTTGCTTTTTCCAGGTCCTTGATCGAAACGGCAGTAACCTCCTCAATCAAATCCAATTTACGCTTGGAGAAATCCCCCAGATAGAGTTCGGTCGAGCTATCCCACCAACTAGGCCTCATTAACATGTTGGAGAACAAAACCCTATAGGTACTCAGATCAATTTCGTTCAGGTCTATATTGGTAAATTGAAAATCGGTCTTAAAATAATCGTTGGGTATCAATTGTAGGACAATCTGTAATATGCGACTATCCAGCTGGGGATTCGACAGTAACCGGACAGGAAGTACCGCTGTCGCCTGTCCTCCTTTCACCACATACTTCTCGGGGAAGAGTACAAAATCCCTTCCCTCTACGGCAGTGGTCCCATCTGCTACGATACGCACCGAGTACGGCCGGTCATTGGAAGACAGGGCACCTATATACCGGATCGGAATCTCAAAGGTGAGTTCCGTGGTGCTTGGCTCCAATTGGGCAAAGGACAATAGTGTAGAATCCTTTAGCTTACCGTTGTTCTCATCATAGAAATATATTTGCGCTGTAGCATCATACTTCTCGACTTCATCTTGCTTACAGCTGGATAGGCATGCCAAGATACCCATCACTGCTACTGTTATCATCTGTCTCATCATTATCGGTTATTAGTTTCACTCAAAGGCAATGGAATACTGTAAGCACTGAGTGCAATGGACTTGGTCGAGGCATTTGCCGGATTGGGTACACTGGTCTTTGCCATACGCTTGTTGTAGAAGAAAATCTGTCCTTCACCATAGAATTCTTTTCTATATTCAGCATCCAGTACATTCCTTAAATCCGTAATCTTGTCCATAGCGGCCAATCCCCGATTCTTACGTAATGTATTCAGCAGTATCAGTGCTTCATTAGGATCGGTTGTGGACTCGCCCAAGATCAGGTATAGTTCTGACTTACGAACCAGCGGTTGGAAAAATCGAAAAGCTGCGGCCTTATTCTGTACATCTTGAAATTTGATCAGTACTTTCTCATAGTTGCCAATCGTTGGCGTCGCCCAGGAAAGGTAACGATAGTCACTGCTATTATTCTCAAAATTTTTATCCAGATTGGCCCGTGAAGGCAATAATATAAGGTTGGAAAGCAATGAAGGATTGAAAAGGCTATCGTGACTGTTGTACAGCTGATCATTTTGAATTCCAAAAAGAACTTCGGAGGAAAAAATACGATCTGGTGCCTGTGGAGATGAGTTTACTTTCGAGGGGTCTATCCACGGGAAGAATCCGTCGACTTTTTCCAGCACACTTTTCGCTACGCGATATGCTTCTGCGCGATCTCCGCGGTACAAGAGCACCCGTGATTTGAGAGTCATTAATGCATAGTAATTGAACCTCCTATTTCTCATCCTGTAAAAATTGTCCTGGGCAACATCGTCCATTGCTTTGACACCATCCTGACGCACAGGATCTGCTTCCAGCAGTAATGCTGCTGCATCGATATCTTTCAGGACAGAATCCAGAACCTGTCTGGCAGGTAGCAAAGAAGACGTCTTTGCTGAGGCCTGTGTCACATATGGGATAGACTCCCGCTGTGCATCCATTGTATAAACAGGACCGAATAGCCGCAACATATCAAAATGTATATATGCTCGTAAGCCAATGGCTTCGCCCTTCATCAACTGCTGACGAGCTGGGGTCATAATGGCAGGAGCATTCTGTAGATTGCGAATGAAATTATTGATATTTAATATACTTTGATAAGCTGCATCCCAGATAGTCTCAAACTCCCGTTGTACATTCAGATCTTTGTAATCATATGTATAGAGCCGGCTATACATATGCCCGGAAGCCAGATTATAATATTGCCCTAGTATATCGGTGGTCTTGAGCGTCATATTACTACCATAAAGCGCAGGCTTGGCCATCTTAAGGTATATCCCATTGAGGGCCATCTGAGCCATCTTTTCGTCCTTATAGACGGACTCTTCGAGAATCTTGTCTACAGGTTGGAGATCCAAAAATTTCTTGCAGGAAGCTAAGCCCAGACTGCAAGCGGCTACTATATAAATGAAGTTTCTTTTAAAGTTCATCGGATTAAAATCTAGCATTGATAGAAAAAGAGATATTACGAGCGAACGGGTATGTTAGCCCTCGTTCGGTTCTTACATTGGACATTCTGAAAATATCATTAGCATAGGCCGTAAGGCGTAAAGTCTGCAATCCTGCTGCCTGGACCCACTGATGCTTTCCTTTTCTAAATTCGTATCCTAGGCTAAATGATTCACCTGAAAGCACATTTTCGCGTTGTACAAACCTAGAGGACATAGGTGTATAGGATGTTAGCGAAATTCCTTTAAATGACGATAGATCGCCCGGATTTTGCCAACGTCCATAGAGTGCACGCCTATCCTGATTGAAATCGATCTGACTCTCTTGGATATTTTCGACCTTATTATATAGAGCTGTGTTAAATACATCGCCACCAAGCTTGTACCGCAAGTATACTCCGACATTAAATCCTTGAATCCTAAACTGTGAGCTAAGGACACCTTCGGCAATAGGCCTTGTAGAACCGGACTTCACTACATCTTTAAAGTCATATTGAAAAGTATAGGAGCCGTCGCCTTTCAGAAATACTTCCTGTCCATCTGCAGGATTGATCCCCAGCGATTTGACCGCCCAAATATCATATGGGCTATTACCATCGGTATAGCGCTGTAAGGATTTCTGTTGATAGAGATAGTCATTCAGATTGGCCGTGGTCGTACCGAATCCACTATACGTCCCCTTGTACATATTTCCCTGGAGGCCTACTGTCCAATTGATCTCGCGTACAGGGTCCAGCCAAACGGCATATCGCGTAATGAGCTCGACACCCTTAATGGTCAAGGCTCCTATATTTTCAGGATATACACGTGTACCTGTGGAGGATGGAAGGTTGAGTGAAACGATCAGCGGATCCGTAAACTTATCGTAAGCATTTAAAGTCACCGATAGCCTGTTGTTGAAAGATGCTAGGTCTAGGCCTAGACTGATCTGTCTTGTTTTCTGCCAAGCCAACTGTGGATTGCCTAGCTGCGACACCACCAATCCTTGTCCAAAGATATTACTAGCACCATCGTATCCATATACAGTAGTTGATTGAAATGATCCAAAATTTTGATTGCCGGTATAGCCAATATTACCACGTATTCTTAAAAGGTCCAGCCAGGATACATCTTTTAAAAATGTCTCATTATGCAAATTTACGCCTGCACCCACTGACCAGAATGGAGAATAGGTTTTTTCAGAACCAAAAGCCGTACTACCGTCCAAGCGATAGGTGGCATCGAAGAGGTAACGATTGTCATACACGTAGTTGGCGCTGAACAGCATATTGACGCGCCTTAGCTTCTCCTCTTCATACCCCGGTTTGGCACCCGGCTTTTGCTGATAAGCAAACGATGGCAATCCTTGAACCCCATCTGGAAATCCAACGGCTTCGGATTTGTAGAAGGTCCTAAACAGGTGATGGATTTCTCCTCTCAAATTCGCTGTCACGACATGTTTATCTGCAAATATCTTATTGTAGGTCAGCATTCCATTAAATTGATACTTATTGGTCTCCAGGCGCTCGTCTACATATGATCCCTTTTCGTAGATATTGGTGTTATCAAATTTGGTATGATTGGGTGATATGAATATTGTATTGTTGGCCGATTCCTTGCCCAATTGTAAGGTCGTAGTCAATCTAAAGTCGGGATGAAAATCATAATTGAAGGCTAAATTATTCTCTATACTCAGATTTTTACCTTGATTATATGAATTGAGCGAGGCATTGTAAAAAGGATTGTTTATCCTCTTGTAATCACGTCCGACATAATCGAGTGCACTGACTTCGATATATTTGGGCGGATGGTCTCCCCAATCGTATTTCCAATAAGGATTGAGCTGCGCATATTGTTGGAAAGATCCATAAGGAGATTCCTGGGACTTATTACCGGTGATAAACAACTGATTTGAAATATTGATCTTCGAGGTACGATAGGTCAAGTCGATGTTGCCACCCCAAACCTGCCGACCAGACCCCTGCATTAATCCTTTGACATCCTGATAGTTGGTCCCGACACCATATTGAAATACCTCCGTGCCACCATCGAGATAAAGCGAATGCTTGTTGGTAAATCCTGTCTGCAGGGGTTTGTCCAGCCAATAGGTGTTCACACCGGCTTTCACATTTTTGAGTCGTTCATTGTAGAGACTGTCCAAGAGCAATAAATTGTCCTTGGTAGGGCTATAGTCTACAAATCTATTGCTAAATCTTCCCGACTTCTTTTCAAAATCCAGCTTTTCTGCAGCATCCATAAGGTTATAACTACCCAGATCGTAAGCCTGCACACGAAAATCAGCGGTGTAGTTTACATTGATCTTGCCGGTCTTGGGTCTAACGGTTTCAATTACAATTACCCCATTAGCTGCCTGTGCGCCATATATTGCCGTCGACGCCGCATCTTTAAGGATACTGATGGAAGCCACCCTATTCAGATCCAGATCGGCAAGTTTCTGTAGTGTGGTCTGAAAACCATTCAAAATGATAAGGGGTTGATTGGGATCTGAAGAGAATCGATCTTGCACATCATTCAAGGATACGCTAGACTGGCCTCTGAGCTCAATCTGGGGCAAAGCATTTGGATTGGCACCTAGATTTACATTCTCGGGCATCACAATGGAGGGATCCAAGGAACGTATACTTTCCATGATATTCATATTGCCTACATTTCGTAACTGCTCACCACTAATGGTCGTGGCGGCGCCGGTAAAGCTGTCTTTCTTGCGATTGATAATCCCACTATTGACAACGACCTCGGAGAGCTGATTGTTAGCCGTGGTCATTCTCACAATATATTTCTCTTTACTTACATCCATCGCAAGCATAAATATTGTATAACCTAGTCTGGAAATCGCCAATTCCTTCACATGAAACGGCACGTCAACCGTTGCTATCCCCGACTGGTTGGTAGAGGTAGCTCGACCACCTGCCATAGCAATGGTAACATTGGAAAGGGGTAAATTGGAGAGCTCATCCCTCACTTCAATCGTGACCGTTCTATATTTTTGACTATCCGCCTTGGGTTTTAGGGAAACAACACCGTCTTTTAAGCTAAATGAAATCGGTTGATTTCTAAAAATCATGGTCAGGACCTTCTCGAGAGATTGGCCATCGGCATTAATGGTCACTGGCAGTGCTGTGGAGATGGTCTGATTGCTATACAGGAAGGATACCTTTGCCTGCTTTTCAATCTTCTCCAATACGGACAGGATTGGTCTATTAGTCTCATGTAGTACGAGCTGCTGGCCCCATGCGGACACAGAAAAGCCCATAAATGCCGAAACTAACAGCACGAGGTTGAGTTTTCTTTTCATTTATAAGATTTAATATTAGATTTATTTAGGTTTTACGATGACTTTATTGTTGTGGAGGGTAAACGTCAATTCATCTGTCGAGGCCAGGTAGTCCAAGACTGTTTTCAGATTGACCTTTTTAGATATCTTTCCTGTAAATTTGAGGTTTGGAGGTAGCTGTCCGAGATCAAACTCGATATCATACCACCTGCTAAGATCGGCTGTGATATCCTGGATCGACTGATCATTAAACAAGAAAAGTCCTTCTTTCCATGCAATGGGATTCTGATCTTTAAATTCTTGTAACTGGATATGCTGTGTTTCCTTCTGGATCAGCGCTGCATGACCAGGTGTCAATTGGACATTGGATTGCGCGGCATGGATAGCAACGGCGCCCTCCAGAAGCGATACATTCGTACTCTTCATATGCGGGTAGGCCTGTACATTAAATTTGGTGCCTAGGACCTGTACTTCTACGCCATTGACTAACACTTTGAATGGCTTGGCGCTATCGTGTGCAATCTCAAAATAGGCCTCGCCGGACAACTCTACTACCCTCGATTTTTGATCGAAGTGACTTGGATATTTCAGCCTAGAATCAGCATTGAGATGTACAATAGAGCCGTCCGGGAGACGGACTTCGTACTCTCCGGCTTTGGGAGTCACGAGTACGATATCGGCTTGATGGGATGTCTGTAGATCCGAGATCTTATTTCCGGTACCTAGTAACAGCGTATCCTTCGAGCCTTCTATCGCAACGGCAGCACGGTATCTACCAGGCTCTACCAAAGCGAGATCCTGGTGTAGCAATGATCTGTCCGCTTTGTACAGACCAATGAAGTATATCATGGATGCCGAAATGATCAACAGCGCGGCTGCCGCCGAAACCATCTTGAACATCGGGCGTCTCCACCAGATGACCTGGGCGTCCAACCGCTGGCTGACATAGCTCCACATTTGTCTTTTGATAACTTCTTCGTCAGGTTGTGCTGTAGCCTCTTCTACCTGGTGTGCATACCAATCGTCAATAATCTGACAATCAGCAGGAGGTAGCTGATTATGATTATACTTCTTAAAAAGTCTTTTAAAAGGATATATTTTCATGGATATAGGTCAATAAAGTTTAAGCCTTTATTATAAATACCCGTCAGGTGGCAAGAGGTAGTAGAAGAAAAATAATTATTTTTCAAAAAGTAGGAGAAACAGCAAGATAAGTGCCTTACCGGACTTCAATCCGAGGTTGTCCCGAATAATATTCAATGCATTATTAATTTGTTTTTTTACAGTCTTGTCCGAAATCTGAAGTTTTTCAGCAATTTCTTTGTGACTCATGTGCTGATCCCTGCTTAGTAAAAAGATTTCTCTCATTTTGGCAGGAAGCTTTGCGATCTGTTGATCTAATTTGGATTTCATCTCTTTGGCTTCCAAAAACACGTCACTGCTAGCGGTAGCTTCCTGAAAGGCATGTGAGAGATAGTCTTGATGGGCTTGTTTCAACTTAAAACGTTGCAATTTTTTAAATATCCGGTTTTTATTGGAAATGTATAAGTAACCTTGGATAGACTGCACATCGCTGTGTATATTGGCGACATTATTCCATAAATTGACAAAGAGTTCTTGAACAATGTCCTTTGCTTCTTCTTCATCATCCAATATGGCATAAGCCTGTCGATAGAGTTTGATGGAATATCGATCATACAATACTTCAAACGCTTCTCTGTCTCCTTGTTTCACCAAAGAAATTAAAGCAGCATCTGCAAGATTGCTTAAATCTGTTTTTTTAAACTCGTACATGGTCATCACAAAGATAGTTGATTAACAATTAATTCACAAAAGTCGTGATCAAACTTAGCATAGCGTTCTAGACCAGCAGGGATGATCGATTCCTCTCGATACTTGCTCGCGCCATCTCGATGTTGATATTCTACAAAAATCCCTTTTTCCAGTGATGGCTTCTTTGTGCAAATTCATTAAATTTGATTTTTTGAATTTTCTATTTTCAAACGATGAACTTTAGCGAATTAGAACAACTTTTCTATCAAAATGACCTTGATAGCTGCATCTTACAGGGGGAAGCTTATCTTGCGCAGTCTCCTGATGATACGGAGGTGATTTTTTTGCTTGCTGTAGCCTATCATGACCGACAATATTATGATGGCCATGAAGAAGTATTCGACGCCATTCAGCAATATACCATCCCCTATCTTCGTCGGATCCTCGAGTTGAATCCGATGGATACAAAGGCACTTTACAATATACTCTCTTATCCATTGGGCAATCAATATGCTCTGTGGAATATTGCCCGTCCAAAGCTTCATATTGTAGAGGAGAATAAATTGGAATTTATCGAATACTGTCAACGACTAACGCAGATACCTGGTCACGAGATATATGGCTATGATTTTCTGATCAAAATATATGAAGGTCTACATGACGTGGAGCATCAATTGATGGTGATCGATAGTGCCTTGACATTCAACGAACACCATTTCCGAAATGAGCGCGAGACGCGGGACAAAAATATGTCTATCTTCTTGATGAAAAAGATCTACTTACTCGACCAGTACGAGGGTTTTGATAAAGCGGATCTAGCCGTGATGATTGCAACGCATCTACCTAAATTTGTCAGTCAAAACGAGTCCCAATATATTGACCTCGCGGAGATTGCATATGAGCAACAGGCGATCGATCTATCTCTACAGATATTAATGCAACTGTTGGATGCGAATCAGTCAACCCACTACGTAATTGGTGAATTCTGCAAGTGGCACGAACGATTTGAACAGCAAATAGCGCAGGGCTACAACCATCCAGATGTTTACTATTTTCAGCTGATTATAGAGCGAAATTATTACGAAACGTTAGGATTGACAAATGACTTCTATTACCATCATGCATTGACAATCTGCCACTTGCTTCCTAATCATTATTTTGGTCATCACTTTGCGGGAACCTATCTTTTTGAAAATGGAGAATATGAGCAGGCGCTGCCGCATCTACAGACCGCTATCACAATATATCCTATCGCCACTACGTGTCGCCGATATATCGAGAGTCATATCTATGTGCATCATGCGGTACCTGAATTGCCGATATTACAGAGTCATCCACTGGACATGTATGGAATAGGTACAGAACTGGACGAGTTGATCTGTGAAATTGACATTCCTCATCTGGCTCCAGCACTGTTACAGATTCGCCTGGCGTGTTATCAACAGGCTTATGATGCTTTTAAGGCCTACTTTGAGATAGATACCTATATTAGCTTGTACTGCTGCGACTATCATCATCGGGCGATGTGCTGCAACAACTTGGCCATAGCGCACAGTAGCGTCGGTCAGTACGGATCGGCAGCTGAGATAGCGGAAGAAGGGCTTGCCTACAGCGACTTTTGGGAGCTTCATTCAACAGTCATTGATGCACACATTAACCATGCACAATATCCACAAGCTAAAGAGGCGCTAACACGCTATTTTGAAACGTATGGTCAGGATGAAGTGCCTTTCCTCAAACACCTCATCTTTGAAGCTCATCGTATAGCAGCAGACTATAATCTAGGGGCACATAACGACCTGCTCCATGATGCAAAAATCCTGTTGGGCCAGATCTACGATTACGCTGCTGCTCATCCAGATCTAGAGGAATATGACCTGCGGGATGTGGAAGCAGCAAAAACTGCTATTCAATCGGTACACTATAATATGATCCGAGAGGAAACGGATGAATACAAGCTCACGGTCTTTGAAAAAGAGGCTGCTAAATATCCGAACGAATCCAATCCGTGCTATATGCTCATGCAGCTCTATCACGACACGGCCCAATTTGACAAATGTAACCAAGCGGCCTACCGTTACTTAGCTAATAAACCTGTATATCTACTAGATGATTTCGACAAGGCAAAAGCACTGCATTTTATCATGAAGTCTCATCTGCTTTGTGAGGAGTATGATCAAGCACTGATTGTATACGAAGAAAACAAAAGAACGATGCGGGATCTACTTCCGGATGCTGACTACATCACATGGCTAATACGGGCTGTCACTCTCAAGAAAATGCTCCATGATCATGAACATGTGCTCGAACTGGCTCAAATGTGTAGACAGCTATATCTGGATAATGAATGGGAATACGATGCGGATCTAGAGGCGGTATATCTTGCTCAGGCAGAGGCGTACTATCATACCGATAAATTGAAGCAAGCGCATGCTGTGCTGGATGAGATCCTGCAGTACGATGATGCGGATGCTCAAGCTCATATTTTCAAATCTACTTGGAAGAAACCGGGGTTTCTCTCAAAATTCGGATTCTAATGTCTATGGATAGGTGGTGTCAGATGACACCACCTATCCATAGACATTACCTTGCAACGCTTCGACAAGTGCGCCAATGGTTTGCAACTTGGATCTAATTTTCTCAGACCAGGGCAGACCGATGCAGAGGCGCATACAGTTACTGAATTGTTCCTGTAACGTAAACATCCGCCCCGGCCCGAAGCTAATCTGTTGCTTCATCGCCAGATCATAGAGTACTGCGGTATCCATATTCTTCGGTAATTCTAACCACAATACTAGTCCACCCTGTGGACGGCTTATCTTTGTGCCTTCAGGAAAGTACTCGGCAATGGCCCGCGTATAATGCTGCACATTTGTCCACAGTGTTTTGCGCAGCTGCCGTAGGTGGCTCTCATACCTTCCTGTTTTCATAAAATTGCCCACTGCCTCATGCACAATAGATGTGGAAGAAATGGAATGAACCAGTTTGAGTTTGAGTAACTTCTCTTTGTATCTTCCGGGAGCTACCCAACCTACCCGAAAACCGGGAGCTAACGTCTTCGATACAGAGCTACACCACAGGACATTCCCGTCTTTGTCAAATGACTTGCAACACTTGGGCCGTTGGCCTCCAAAATAGAGATCTCCATATACATCGTCTTCTATCAATGGAACTTGATGTGCGGACAGCAGTGCGACGACTCGTTCCTTATGTTGATCAGGCATGCAGCTGCCTAGTGGTGTATTGAAGTTGGGAATCAATAAGCAGATATCAATCCGCTCAATCATACTTTCCAGGGCGTCAATATCAATACCTGTGATGGGGTCTGTGGGTAGCTCAAGGACCTTAAGTCCAAGACTAATCGCCAATTGCAAAATCCCGGGGTAACAAGGGCTTTCGATCGCCACGGTATCTCCCGGTTTGCCAATAGCCATCAAACAAAATGACAATGCATCCATTCCACCACTTGTAGTAATGAGATCATTCTCGTGCAGATTGCCGCCCCACCCCATGGACCGCTGGGCTACCATCCGACGCAACTTGACATTCCCTTCCAGCTGCTCATACGCAGTACCGCCACCATCAAGCGCTCGTGTAGCCTGCACAATCTCTTTCTTCAATTTGGCCAAAGGTAATAGCTCTTCTGAAGCCGCACCAATTGAGAAAAGGGTAAGTGCACTATTGCCTATGCTCCTGTATACTTTGTCGATCAGTTCATTGGGCTCGTCATCTTTAGCGACCAATGCAGGCTGACTGATCTCAGGGAGGGGTAAATTTATAAACGGCTGATGACTCACAAAATAACCGGACTGGGGTTTGGAATCAATCAACGACTGTGCTTCTAGCTCTAAAAACACACGCTTAGCTGTATTTACGCCTATCCCCTGCTCTTTGCAAAGCACTCTGACGGAGGGGAGTCTATCACCCGGCATCAGTACTCCAGTTTTGATCTGGAGAGCAAATCGATTTGCAATTTCGTGATATAAGAATTCCTTTCGCATGATATGATTTATAATAGCGTCACCACAAATATAACTGTGCCCATCGAAATACACAAAACTGAGACTGTATTCAGAAAAATAATCTATCTAGTTTTACAAAAAAATAGATATGTATAGCAAAACGGCATCCCCCACTCTCCCTCAGCAGGTCAATAATGGCTGGCTCAATGGATTCATTGGTGTATTGATATTCAGCGGCTCTATGCCCGCAACGAAGGCTGCCATCATGGATTTCGATCCTGTGTATGTAACAGGTGCTAGAGCCTGTATCGCTGGAGTACTTGCCTTAATGACACTTGTATCTCTCAAGGAGCAATTTCCACAAAGAGCGCATCTTCCAGGATTAATTATTGTGGCATTGGGCGTGGTGGTTGGATTCCCGCTGTTGTCAGCACTTGCATTGCAGTACATGACTTCAGCACATTCCCTCGTATTTGTCGGTATTCTTCCGCTCGCTACAGCAATCTTCGGGGTGATAAGGGGTGGCGAACGGCCTCGTGCTCCATTTTGGATCTTTTCCATCCTGGGAAGTGTGCTCGTCATCGCCTACGCACTTGCACAGGGAATCGAAATTTCACCAATTGGAGATCTGCTACTATTCCTAGCTATAGTCCTCTGTGGACTAGGGTATGCTGAAGGTGCTCGACTATCGAAATCATTAGGTGGTTGGCAGGTGATCTCTTGGGCTTTGGTCTTTTCTCTACCCGTGATGCTGCCTTTGATATTCATATGGTCACCGCCGGTATATTCGGCAATAAGTATATCTGCATGGGTAGGACTGCTGTATGTCTCACTGTTCAGCATGTTCATCGGTTTTATATTCTGGTACAGAGGCTTGGCGCAGGGAGGAATTGCCGCTGTAGGACAACTACAGCTACTACAACCTTTCTTTGGACTGGCGATAGCTGCTACAATGCTCCACGAGCACGTAAGCTTGGGCATGCTAGGTGTTACGATCGGTATTATACTCTGCGTAATGGGCTCTAAAAAGTTTGCTACGAAATAGTATATGGCCCATTTTTCTATAGACAAAATTGGGCATGCCCAACAGTCAGCATGCCCAGCTTATCTCCAAGCTGCTTAATAGAATGTTATGGTCTAGACAAAGCGCCTAAAGCGGAAGCGATCTTGCTATACAGCTCGGTATTCTGATAGTAGCCTATAAAGTGCTGAGCACCCGGTCCATAAGCCATCACCGGAACCATCATGGAGCTGTGGTCATTGGATGCAAAATTCGCCTGTACCCGGCCACTCTTTACATCAGTATCCAGCAAAGAGAGTGCTCCTGTCTCATGATCTGCTGTCACAATGACCAGCGTCTCTCCATTACTATCCGCAAAACGCAGGGCTTCCCCTACGGCTTGATCAAAATCCATTGTTTCCGTCACGACGTAATCCAGGTCCCGTGCATGCCCGCCATAGTCAATCTGCGCTCCTTCAGCCATAATGAAAAATCCAGTGCCACGATCTTGAAAGTGATCTATTGTAGCTGTCAACATTTGCATCAGAATAGCACCTCTCCCATCCTTCATGGGCTTCATCTCCTGCTCACCAAAATAGGCAATAATCTTGTCGGCCTTAGCGGTCTTGAACTGGAGGGGGTCGTGTACGATCTGATAACCTACTCGCTTCAATTTTTGCTCCAACGCTTGCTTTTTATGCTCATCACGATACGGAGCAGGTAGCTCTCCTGCTACTATTTTGACCGCATCATTCTCCAAGAGCGATTCTGTGATGTCTTCGGATGCATTTCGATTGATGTGGGATGCATAAAATGCAGCAGGAGTGGCATCAGAGGCATCTCCCGTGGATAGGACTCCGCTCACTTTACCGACCGTAGCCAGTAACTCGGGCAATCTTAGTAATCGTCGTCCTGATGTATCTACGCTAATGGTGCCATTGAAGACTTTTTTGCCGGTAGCGATTGCTGACCCACCAGCCCCTGAGTCTGTATTCCCAGGACTAGCCGATGCTGTCAACGAAAATCCGATATGCTTCATCTGTCCCATATTCAGATGCCCTTTATTGGCAGTCATGGCAGCCTGAATGTGGCCGAGACCCATCCCGTCTCCTATCAATAGGATGACATTCTTAACCGGACTGCTGTATCCATCTTTTGCATAGGTGGGATGATAAACCGTATACGGCTGTCCTCCCTTAAAACGCGTCGCACCCAACTCATCCAGATAGGCCTTTAGCGCGTCGGGATGATCCGTATTCAACCAGTGCACTCCCATACGTTCCAATACTATCCAAGCATTCACATTTTCTGGTGCTCCCCATAGCCGAAAGGGCTTGTGCCATTTATGGGCCTTGGCACTTTGCTTCGTAATACGTGCCATCTCCTCCTTTGTAGGCACCCCTTTCCCATTCCATTGGGTATAAATCCGTAGATTGTCACTCATCATGGCCACACGTTGGAGCTGCTGATCAGTATAGTCTAGGGTAAATCGACCGTCAAAAAGAATATACTCTGGATAATCTTTAAAAGCTGACGGGGGCGGCATATTGCCGCTGACTACAATTTGAATCGCATGCTTATTCAGCGTAGTATCGAGCATGAAGCGATAGGTCTGCAATAGCGCAGTCAACTTGGGCATGATACTACGATAGTCTTCTTTCAAGTCCAGTACCAACTGAAGACGCTTTGTACTGTCCGCAAATGGACGCTGACCATGCTGTCGAAATAAATTGGACAGGGGTTTCAAATAAAGGGCTGACAGGGTCCTTCCAGCGCTGACGTCCCTGGCCTCGTGCGCAACAAATAGGGTGTCATTGCGTAGGAAAAGATCTGCTTCAATGGATTCCATCCCGGAATAGTAAGCGCGGAGTAATGGAATATCCTGCTCATAATCATTGTGACTGTGCCCCCTAACACCGCTCTGCTGTTGCTGACGATGTGTACCATACATCAGTTGGTCAAAACGACTGGAAGCGGCTTGAACGACTTGTGCATACAGATCGGAAGTCGAGCCGCCCCAACCTAATGCTACTACTAATGCTATAAAAATCTTTTGCATTGCTTCTTATTAAAAAATTACAGGCTAGATCTTCTCCTCGTGGGATCTCTAGCCTGTATGATGCTTTGAATATCTCTAAAATCTGGTATTATTTACCAACCTTGATTTTGACTGATCCCAGATGCCGTCAAATCTGGAGGTGGAATAGGCCAAACATGATGAATGGCGGGGTTGAATGTCCTGGCTGGCCAAACCTGTATGATGGTATAAGCAGAGGTAGGATCATTCTTCACGGCATGTTGCCTTCCGGTAGCTGGCCGTGCATATGCAGCCTGAGCATCCCCCCATCGTACCAAATCGCTGTGCCTATCCGTGTACTCCGCTGCAAACTCCGAACGACGCTCGCGTTTCAAATCGACCATTGTCGCTCCACTTACAGGTAATAAACCTGCGCGATTGCGCACCAAATTGATCTCCGTATCTCCGCTCTTCCCTTGCTTGATCTGCGCCTCCGCTTTCATCAAGAGGATATCAGCATACCGGATCAGCGGAATATTTAAATCTGACGTAGGGTAGTCACCGCTGGGATTGAGATGTTGCTCCTTCGGAAAGCGAAAGGGCTGCATGTATTTCTTAAATTGGAAACCTGTCTGTGAATTGGACGAATAATATTTACGTTCCTGGCCGAACAAGGTAAAGCTGTCATTGAATTCTAAGATTGTCGCTTTCTTCCGAAAATCGCCAGCCTCGAAAGCATTGTACAATTCCAAAGTCGGATGAAAGTAACCCCAACCGTTGTATAGACCATAACCTGTATTCTCGAATAAAACTGCTGGTAGAATAGATCCTTGGATTTTATTGGAAACTACTGAAAATATATATTCAGATGAATAATTATTCTCCACATAAAAAACACTTGCAAAATCGGACTCTGGCTTTCCAGTATTGATCAGTTTGCGACCTGAACCGGAATTGGTCACCATATCACAATATTTGACCACCTGTGCCCATTTGCTTTCGTCGTAGCGTGCCCATTGCAGATTTGTCTTGGTTAAATAAGCATAGGCCGCATCTTTATGCGCTCGCCCAAGATCCGCTGCACCATAAGCCGTCACTAGAGGCAGTAACTCGGCCGCCCTTAGAAGATCAGCTTCAATCTGCGCAAGATTTTCTCGGACATGCGCTGGCCTGCTAAAACTCTCATCAATCATATTGGCTTCGGTGACGATCGGGATACCCGCACGCTGATCTCCATAATATTGTGCTAAATAAAAGTAGGCGTAGCCCCGCATAAAATGAGCTTGCCCTAATACCCGGTTTTTGACGTCTGCGCTGATGGACATGGCGGGAACATTTTTGATAATCGTATTGGCCCGCTGAATGATCTGATAAAATTTACGGTACATACTGTTGATCCGATTCTCACCACCAGTAGCAATAAAATTGCGAACGGCTGCTGAACCAGCATCTGTACGCCCTGTGACCATATCATCCGAAGCATTGATAAACCAAAATAGACCACGACCGAACATATTGTCGTCATTAAAATGAGTATAAAGACCATTCGCCGCAAATATGGCGTCTGCCTCTGTCTTCCAAAAATTGTCATTGGTAATAGTGCCCTGCGGTGTAAGGTCAGTAAAGCTCTTGCTACAGCCCTGTAAACCTATAGTCAATCCCAAGACAGTTAATGTCAGGCAACTGTATCTTTTGATGAATTGTATTTTCATGATTTTAGGTCTTTTAAAAGTTAACATTGAATCCGACTGTATAAGTCTTCGCTAGCGGATAGTTGGCTACATCTAAGCCAATAGATCCTACTTCTGGATCTATACCCGAATAGGAAGTGAAAGTAAATGGATTCTCAGCGGAGAAATATATCCTTGATTGAATCTTGGTCCACAATCTGGGCAAGTTGTAGCCTAGTGTGATATTTTTTATGCGGAAATAGTCGCCATCCTCCAAATACCAATCTGAAGCAGTCCCATAATTTGCGTTTGGATCTTGTCTTGAAAGTGCCGGAATATCAGTATTGGGATTACTTGGTGTCCACGCATTCAGCACTCGACTATCCAGGTTGTACCCTTGAAGTCCGGCATTATAGGCTGTAAATTTGTAGCCATTGAAAATCTTCGACCCGGAGATTCCGTAGGTCAAAACATTCAAGTCAAAATTCTTGTAATCCAGATTAAGCGCAAACCCGTAGGTAAACTTAGGCACAGCACTGCCCATATACACACGGTCCTCAAAATCAATCTTGCCATCACCGTTGGTGTCTGTAAATTTCAGATCACCAGGACGGGCAAATTGCTGAATGAGCTTTCCATTCAGGCTATGTGCCTGTACCTCGGCTTCTGAAGCAAAAATACCTTCATTGGGAATAAGGTAGTACGAATACAATTCCTGTCCCGGCGTAGAACGGTAGGGCATTAATATACTTCTGACATGCTGGTCATCATGTTGGATAAAATCATTTTTATACCCCTCAATACTGGTCAGTTTGTTATTATTAATAGCAATATTGGCATTCACCCCAAGTGTCCAATCACCAAACTGATCATTATACTTTGCTGCAAACTCAAACCCCTTGTTCATCACGTCGCCGATATTTACTGTCGGGCCGACTTCAAACCCCGCATGTGGATCAGGAGTATTCACCAATAGCATACCGATGGTTTTTTTACGGTAATAATCTGCGGTAATGTTAAACTTGCGGAATAACGTCATATCCAATCCTACATCCAATGACTGTGATGTCTCCCAGATGAGATCCGGATTGGCCTGCTTCCTTACTGCAAAATCGCGAACTAAAAGACCTTCGGAGCCCATTGGCGTGACAGTACCGCTATTGAGTGGCAAATTGTAAGAATAATGATCTACGGATTGAATATTACCAATCTGTCCCCAAGAGGCTCTTAGCTTAAGATCATTGATAAATGTGCTCTTGAAAAAGGGCTCTGCGGAGATCTTCCAAGCTCCTGATAGGGAAGGAAAAGTATCCGAACGATGCGCTTCGGATAAGCGGGAGCTACGGTCCTGTCGGATGCTGGCACCAAGAAAATAACGCCCAGCATAATTGTAATTGACCCGTGCGATAGCTGAAGTCAGCGCATCTTCCCATACATCTATCGTTGGTATTTGGGGAATAGATTTTGCATTCTCGATATACTGATACCAGTCATCCTCACGCTCAAACCCCATACCTTGTATATAATACTGTTCGTATTTAGCTTTCTGAGCGGAGTATACCACCACTGCATCTACTTGATGCTGGCCAAAACGCTTGCTATAGTTCAACTGTTGATCCCATATCCAGCGATCAGTACGGGACTCTTCATGAGTCAAATAATTGCTGCTATTAGAGCGGCCTATCTCGGGAATCTTCGGATCAAATCTTTTAGACGAATAGCGGTTGATATCTAATGCAAAGCTGGACTTGAAGGTAAGGCCGTCCAAGATGGTGACTTTGGCAAATGCATTTCCGTTGAGATTGAGTGTCGGGTTTTTGACTGTAGGGCGCAAGAGCAGCGCAACAGGATTATAAGTATCACCATAAGCTGACGAAAAATGGGCCAAATCGAAAGGAACAGTACCGTGAAATAGTCCCTGATCGTCATAGACTGGAGCTGCCGGATTCATGTAGATCGCATTGATAATGGAGCCGCTGTAACTGCTCTCCGTATTAGTGCCTCTTGCGGTTGTATGGTTGACATAAAAATTTTGTCCCAATGTGAGTCGGTCAAAGAAATCAAACTCCGACTTCAACCTATACGCGAAGCGTTTGTATCCGGTATTGCGTAGCAATCCGTCCTTATCGTGATAGCCAAATGAAGAGCTGTACTTCGAACGCTCGGATCCTCCCGATAGCTGGACATTGGCATTCAGGATATTTGCTGTTCTGAAAATTTCATCCATCCAATTGGTACGTGTCTCTTGGCCCCAAGGATTCTGAGCGGGATTATGTGCTGGATCGGCAACAACACCATCTCGATTTGCAGCATCGTTATACGCTTTGGCATACTGTCCGGCATTCAATGCCGTAGGTAAATTTGTTGCATTTTGCCAGCCTCTATACAAGTCTATGCTGAGACGTGGTGCGCCTGCCTTTCCACTCTTGGTGGTGATTACAATCACACCAGAGGAGGCCTGTGCCCCGTAAATGGATGCTGCGGCTGCATCTTTCAAAATATCCATCGTCTCGATATCGTTGGGATTGATCGGGCCACCATAGTATGGCGCACCGTCCACAACGTATAGAGGAGATTCCGGGTTGATGGTCCCCATGCCTCTAATCATCACTTTGGGCATCTTAGCGGGATCTCCTCCTGCTGACATCACTGTCACCCCAGCAACATTTCCCTGCATAAGGTCGGAGACATTGGTCAGGGGACGAGCTACGTTATCCGCAATATTGGGCAAAGAGCTTACTGCTGTGGTCAAATCTCCACGCTTCTGCTCACCATATCCGATGACGACAACTTCTTCAAGAGCAGCCAGCTGCTCTTGAAGGGTGATCAAAATCGAATTACTGTCTCCTTCTTTCAGTACTTTAGTCTCTTCTTGATGCGATTCATATCCAATCATTGAGACTTTGATCCTATATTTTTCACCTCCATTTAGATTTTTCAACATGAAAATGCCTTTTTGATCTGTGGAGGCGCTAGTGACCAATGCGCCTTTGGCATCTAACAGTATGACCGTAGCTCCAACTATTACAGAGCCCTTGGCATCTATAATCGTTCCCCGTAATTGTCCCAATGACTGGGCCCAGGATTGGAGGGCCACACAGACAGACAGAACTGTCAATAGTAATCTTACCTTCATAAGCAGTGTTTTCTTTTTCATTTCATTCGGTTCGTTAGTTTATAGGTTCGTTGCCCCATTACATGATTGCAATGAGGTCGTTACTTTTCTATTATTTATTGGTGACAATAATGATCTTACCGTCGTCGGTATAGGACAGTTCATTCATCTGGCAGACAATGGATAACATCACCTCCAGGGTATAGTGCTCTTCTAATCTACCGGTGAAAGACATTCCTCCTAAAGATGCATGCTCCAAATTGATGACTACGCCTTTTAAAGATTCGATCTTCGCAAATACCTCTGGGAGTGGCGTCTGGTCAAATTGCAGTCCAGATCGTGTGATCTCCGATTTAGGTTTTTTAGTATTGGCTAAGCGTTGCATTTGATTATCCTTTGGATCAAATACGACGGCTGATCTACGTTCATCATCGATTAACAATTCCTGTCCGGGTGTTAGGATTTGATTTTTGATGGCAAATAGGCTCTGCTCAGTGGACTTGACCATTATCTTACCGGATAATAATTTCACCGACAACCTATTTTTCATATGGCTGTCAACTGTAAACTCTGTTCCCAAAGCGGTAGTCGTGTATCCATTTGCCAGCACGACAAACGGACGTGAGGCATCGTGAGCGACGCTAAACTTAGCCTGACCTGTCAATGCTAATTTACGATCGGAACTACCGTATTCTGTGGTATAAGTGATCTTACTATGTGGAGCTAGGGCAATACGCGACCCATCCGACATGTGGAATGTCATCGTGTCGACGCCATCGTTGAGGAGATGATGCTCGCGAGGCGCTACCAATACCTGCCTGTCTTCAACATTGGAGAATGAATGTTGATGAGCAGCGAAATAATAAGCCACCATCCCAACGCCCAGTAAGAGGGAAGCTGCAACAGACCATCCAATGACGGTTCGTCGACGCTGAGGAATTGGCCGGACCACTCCCATCTTTTCATGAATATCTGACAGTATCTGCTGATAATCTTCTGCAGTCCCCAGTTTTCTATCCGCAGGTATACTATCGTAGTCCTTCCGGAGTTCATCCACTAAAGATTGCTGTGGATCGTCCAATTTAGACAACAGCTCATGCTGTTCATTGGTAGATAGTCTACCTTTCCAAAAACGACTGATTTGATTAAGAATATTTGGCTTCATCAATAATAAATACACCAAAAACCTCCAAAGGGGATGCTTTTGATGTTAAAATATTATTTATAAAATGTTAATAAAAAAATCGTCTATAGAAACTTAAAGACTAGCGAGGAAAAATACAATCAACAATGATCGCTCAGCGTACTCAGGGTATTGTATAGAGATATATTTTTTAATAGCTTTATTAGACTGCTTGAGATAGTCAGAGACGGATTGGGTGCTAAGCCCTAACAGGTGGGCGACATCTTCTTTAGATCTTCCTTCGTAGCGGCACATTCTGAATACTTCACGTTTTCTCTTGGGTAATACGTCAACAGCCTCTTCTAAGATCTGCATTTGTGTATTATAGATCTCTTCCTGTAGCGTACTATCATCTTCTACCCAAAGTTCGTCTGGATAGTCGGCAACATAGGCAACAGATTCTTTCAATTTGTGCCGCAGAATATTGAGCGACTTGTGATAGCTCACGACAAATAACCACCCTCCAACTGACCGATCTACTTGGACCTTAAAGCGATTCTGCCAGAGCGATAGAAATACATCCTGCAACACCTCTATTGCCAACTCCTGATCGTCTATCAATTTAAGAATGTTGGCATGAACGGGCTTGTGGTATCGGGCATACAAAGCATTGAATGCCCTCACATCGCCTTCAGCCATTGCTATGATATCGTCTATTTCTGTCAGTGCCTTATCCATTGAAAAGGGTATATTGAACTCTTTATGCTTATGTTATTGAAAGACCTTCGTCAAAAGTATTAAAAAACAAACAGCTTAATCCTTTTAGGAAGTTATCAAATTGTTAAGATTATTTGGTTATATACAGTAAATATACAAAAATGATCCACACGACAAAATACAATCGCCAAGGTCATATACACGACCTTGGCGATTAATCATGAGACGCTAATCCTCATATTTTAGCCTATATTTAATGTATCAGCTTTTTATAGGGGCTTAATTCTAATATTTCGAAATTTCACGACCGTACCATGTCCCAAAAAAGCAATGTGGCCGGTTTTATTGAAGACAGCAGGTGAGTAGCCGTCTTTGGGAAGCTCTCTAACAGCATCCATTAGGTTGGCCTTTAAAATCACCTTGCCATTGACCATTATTGTAATATCATTTCCTTTGGCGACTACCTCCTGGGTATTCCACTCACCAGGAGACTTCAAAGCACCTCGTTTTGCGGGAGCAATACCATAAATAGATCCGTGGTATTGATAAGGTTTCAAATCTTTATATTGTGGATCTTCATTATCTAATATCTGCAATTCCATACCGCTATACCCCTTATCATTGTCGACGATATCATGTCGAATACCCAGACCATTATTCGCGCCTGTCGTCAACAAAAAATCAAATCTCAGGACAAAATCCGTGTATACATCTTTACTATACAGATTGCCTCCTATTTCCTGCAAGGGTTTCATGACTATGCAACCCTCTTCCAAGACATACTCCTTTGTGTTGCCAATCCAAGCGTCCATATTCGTTCCGTCAAAAAGTTGTATGAACCCTTTTTCGGTTTTAACATTTTGTGCTTGGATATTGCCCATGACCAGGGATACCCAACAGACAAGCACCCATTTCATTTTATTTATTTTCATTTCTATACCTGTTATAATAAGATTAAACTACTTTACTTTTGGATTGACTCTCAAAGCTCATCAATGCAGCCGTCGAAGCATTGACGCCAAATACGACATCTGCGACATTCTGTTGACCGTTGCGAATAGCATCAAAAAAGTCTTTAAAATGCAGGAAGTGGGCGTCAACATAATTCGCCTGAGCGGAGAATCGATACTCTTTCTCTGAAATCTGGGAGACCACGCCGAATCCAGAGATCACCTTCAACTTAGCTTCAAGCTGATCCAACTTCACTGGATTCAAGACCTTCACTTCTACAGTATCCCATGTCACACGCATGCTTCCATTGTTGCCGATGATTTGGAAATTGGTACTACCCCAATCATTAGAAATACCATCTAACACATTAGCCCCTAATGACATCTTAAAATGCTGGGACCTGTCATCATTTTCATAGTCAAACAAGGAGTAGATGACATCAGGCGTATCTCGGCTGCCGTCTTTATAATACAGAATGTCTCCATCTGCATATACTTTTTTGGGTCGAGAACTACCCGTAATATAATGAACACTCGCGATAACGTGAACAAAAAGATCTCCTGCCAAACCCGTACCATAGTCACTCCAATTGCGCCACGCAAAAAAACGTTGTGCATCGAACGGGCGCTTGGGCGCGTCACCTAAGAACCGATCCCACCAAATATTTTCTTTGGTGGCCCCAACTGGTGGCCTAAATGCGTTCAAAGATGATGGTGGTGCTGAAAATCGGGCATCTATAAAGTTGATAGGCCCTATGAGGCCACTGTCTACTACCTCTTTTGCCATACGTGTCCCTACCGCAGATACTCCTTGAGTACCCATCTGAAAGATCTTACGGCTCAGTTGCTGTGCCTTAATCAATGCGACTGCCTCAGACCTTTTATGGATTATGGGTTTTTCGCAATATACGTGCTTCCCGTTTCGAAGGGCCTCGATTGCTATTTTCTGATGCCAATGATCGGGTGTAGCAATAATCACAGCATCAATCTCTTCCGACCTAAGTAACTTGATGTAGTCATTCTCAACGTGAATATGATTTCCCCATTGTTGTTTTGCCTCCTCCAAACGAACATTGAAGACGTCGCATACAGCAACCAACTCAACACCTGGCACACGTAATGCGCTATTGGCATCGGCAGTGCCCATTCCTCCTTTCCCGATCAACGCCAATCTAATCGGAGAATCTGTGGTTCTAAAATATTTAAATAAGTCGGGGTGCACAGTCAAACTGCTTCCTCCAATGGCTATATTACTAATAAATGTTCTTCTATTCATGATAATCAAATGGAATAAAAACGAGATCGTTATCCGGATGAATTTTGTTGATGGATACTTGAATAATCCGTAAGGGAAGCATGTATTTACCATATTGTGGTTTGCCGGTATTATCGACCAACTTATCTTTAAATACTTTGAAATCTAGTCCTGTATAATTCGCTCCTTTGGCTATGGTCCAATCGCTGTGTAACTCGTAACTAGTGCTGGGCAAGACAATGTAGTCTTCATAATCATTTTCATCTTTATGAGCGTCATTGTATTGCTGAATCAAAACCTGATAATCCTTTGCTAGCTCTACTTTGAAGTTCACATCTTGTAAATTTGGATAATTCACTTCCACCTTGGAATAGTAATGTAAAATTGATAAGCTGGAAGAACTGATATTATTTATGTCGCTAAGGAATCCTGCTTTTGTAAACTGGATATAAGGTTCAATAAGTGTTGGGATTATAATTGTTTGCATAGTGGCTTTCTCATTAGGAGCAGGATTTAGAAGCGTTACCTCACAAGGTATGGCAAAGGTTGCGGTCGGAAACATAGCCTGCTCGGCTTTGAATTTTTCGCTATCCAAAAGTAACTTGAATGCTTGTTGATAGTCATCTGCTCCCATATCCAACGTGCTGCTGAGCACACGGTAGATAGTGGGATTTAACAGTTTGTAATCCTTCTGTTGTGCCGTGTTGTAAGCTGCTAGTAACTCAGGCTTAATATCGAGCTTTAGCTGCGCAGTACGCCCCTTAATACCCGACTTTACGACATCGATTGGAATAATGGGTTCATTAGCGTTATACACATTGATCAACTGAAGATCTTCCTTCAAAAGGTAAACTCTATCTTCGACCATGTTATTTAACATAGTATCCTCACAGGCTGTCAAAGTACCTAATGTAAGAACTGCAAGGAATACCATTTTTATTTTCTCAAATTTCATTTTCATCTCGTTGATTTAATTTTTAACTGTTGATGCTAGCGTTCCTTACAGGGAGAACGATTTGGATATTAAAATATCTACCATCCATAGTTCTGTGTAATATTTGTCATTTCACTGAGTTGATCTTGATGTAGTGGAAAGAAATAGTGCTTGGGCTGGAATACTCTACGACCGGAATATATACTTGTCGTACGGGTCCAAGAGCCTTCGTAAGTCGTCGACGATAGGTTGCGTGTATAAAAGGGCTCATTGAGTTCTTTCTCAGCAGTCATCCAGGTACGTAAGTCATGGTATCTATTACCTTCGAAAGCCAATTCTACCATTCTTTCCTTTCGCAGTAGCTCGCGCATCAAGTCCTTATTACCGATTACCTCTGGATAGGCGATTTCTAATTTAGGAAGTCCGCTGCGTTGTCTGACAAGGTTAACGTACTTGAGAGCCTCTACTTCATCCCTACTTGGCTTTTCATTACATGCCTCAGCATAATTGAGAAATATCTCTGCTAGACGATAATATGGCCAAGAAAATTGGCCCCATTTCCCTTCCTCAATATCATTGGTTGGATCGCTCATTCTGCGCCATAGATAACCTGACTTAACACAATCTCCTGTCTGTGTATAGGAGGATGTACCGCCGGTATAAAAGGTAACCAATTTCTGTCCATGAAAGGTATTGATCCAATTCATACCATTGGCCAATATCGATGCATAAAATCGTGCATCTCGTCCCACATAACTGTTGTGCGCCTTAATTGTGGCAAAATTGTCAAGGGGATGCACAAAATTTGCTGTGAATCCAGTCTCTGTATACCCCGACCTGTCATCGATAATTGGTTCACCATTTGACTTGTAGCCCGTGATAGGGAAACGACCACTACTCGCCATTGGATAAGTATCGACTAGCTTGAGCGATGGTGAATATCCCCCATACCCCTCCTTTACTACGCGAGGTGGTGCTGCGCGAACGTTATATCCGAAACCATCAGTAACCCACCTGCCCCAGATAATCTCAGCGTTCCATTTTTCAAAAAACACACCCATATAAGATTTTATGGCCTTACGAAAGGGATCAGATTCTGTATTGTCTACATATAAAGCATACTGATTCAAATCAATAATATCTTTGGCTGACTTTGCGGCCAGCTCCCATTTATTTTTATCTTCTGCTTGTGGAAATAACAATTCGCCATTTTTGTTCTTAAGTCCCACATAAAGCTTAGCACCATTAAACAATGGTCTAGCCATATATAAAAGTAGTTCGGATTTTGCAGCCATCGCAGCGCCTTTAGTAATGCGTCCGTACCAGGCTTGATCAGTAATCTGAGCAGGTAGCCCTTGTATTGCTCTATCGAATTCGGAAACGATAAAATCGACATTGACATTAAGTGGATGTCGATCAACTTCAGCTGAATGAAGGAGCGGATCGATCTCGGCATCACCACCAATAAAAACAGGACCATAACGTCGCATGAGGCAATAATAGAAATACGCGCGCAAGAAACGCGCTTCGGCTTTCATGATATCCTTGGTTTGTTGGCTGATTTCCACATTTTTATCAACGTTATTCATAAAGATTGTGGCCTGCCGAATCCCTCTATAATTATGGGTCCAAATTTGATAATCGCTTGTTGTTGGTCCCCAGGAACCATTGTTGATATTGATCCAAGGTACCCAGGATAACCATGAAAACAAGGCTTCGTCACTCAGAGGTACCATACCACCTTCACCCCCAATCATATCATTTTCACTTGGAAGATAACCATAGACCTGAGCAAGGTAAGCTTCGGTAGTCTGCCGCTTATTAAAAACCTCCTCCATGGTCATTTGATTCTGCAGTTCCACTTCTAAATATTTATCACAAGCTCCCAACAGTACGAAGGTGGCCATGGATACAATCGTATATATAAATCTATTCATCTTCTTATTGATTATAATATGATATTCAGTCCAAAATTAAACACCCGCATCTGCGGATATATACCACCATAAGACGTATCTAGTTCAGGATCCCAGAGCTTGAACTTACTAAAAGTGAACACGTTAAAACCCTGCGCATATAGCCTTACCGTAGAGAGCCTAACCCGTTCGGTAAGCTGCTTGGGAATGGTATATCCAACCTCCAAATTTTTCAATCTGAGAAAGCTCATGTTTCTTTGCCAATAAGTTGAGGCTTGGGCGTTGTTACTCACACCGGTCATTGAAAGTCTTGGGTATTGGGCATTGGGATCGGGGTTGGACGTGGTCCACCTGTTATCTGCTACGTCCGAGTAAATCTGTCCGTACACCAAAATATTACCACTCTGTCCGTAAAGCGGTCCTCCACCAATGATACGTGTCACATTAGATACTCCATGGAAGAATGCGGATAGATCAATACCTTTCCAGGAGGCGCTAGCACCAAAACCATAATTGATCTCTGGAATATGGGCATCTCCTATTGCGATATAGTCATATGAATCTATTACGCCATCGCCATTGATATCCTTATACTTAATATCTCCAGTCCGTACATTACCAAATTTCTGGACCGGACTATTGGCAATGTCGGCATCTGACTCAAAAAGACCTAGTGCAACCAATCCTCTTTGTTGATAGAGTCGTTGTCCGACTTCGGTCTGATAGCCCCAAATAGGGGTCGGTCGGTCATCAAACAGTTTCTTGTTCCGATTATAGGTAAAATTTCCGCGCCCCTGAAATATAAAATCTCCACTTTGATGGGTAAATTCCAAAGAAGCATCTACTCCTTTATTTTCCATTTTGCCAAGATTGACGTATTGCTTTACATTTACTCCTACTACAGAAGAAACACTTTCTTGTAATATATATATACCTTCTCTCTTCTCAGAGAAATAATCAGCGTTGATCGTCAATTTGTTAAACATCCCCAGTTCGACACCGATATTTCGCTTGAGTGCGCTTTCCCAAGATACATTAGGATTTCCGGGGTGTCCTGTGGCAATACCTTCGCGCCATTGCTGTCCCGTACTCCCGAAGTGATATCCGCCGGTTGGCGCCATCTCGGAATTATATGCGAAACGCCTATCTCCGCCAATTTGGTCGCTTCCAATCTCACCCATAGATCCTCGAATCTTAAGTAAGTTAACAGTGGGCAAGAGAGATTCAAAAAATTGCTCATTACTGATAATATAGCCGAGGGCTAAAGAGGGGAAAAAGCCGAATCTCTTGGTGGGAGCAAAGTTTTCAGATCCATTGTACCCAAAATTGCCTTCAATAAAATAGCGGTCCATGTAAGAATAGGTCACGCGCGACGCAATCCCCATATTTCGGAACGGAAAAGCGGCGATATAATCTCCTGGAAAACTATTGGTGCGCTGTCTCATGGAGAATAAAAACAGACCACCAACACGATGTCTGTCAGCAAAGAGATTGTCATAAGTAATGGAAGATTCAAAATTAATGGTGCGTTCTCCCCTATTTGAACGCGCTAATGACAGGTAATCACTTCCATCTGCATTTTTGTGTAAAATTAAGTTTCCATCACTATCTCTTCCTGTGGCATAGTACGTAGCGGGATTTTTACGCTTATCGAGAGTGGATCCATTGAAAGCATCCCAGGAGAACTTCACGTTAGCTTTCAATCCTTTGGTGACGAGACTGGAAAAGTCCTGTGTCAATCCGACCAAGGACTGGGCATTGTTCCAGAAATCTTCTGAGAAACCAGTGCTGTTCAATGCATAGTATGGATTTTGGCCCACTAAGGGCTGTGCATGGGTACCGTCAGAATATTGGGTCGGGATGGCAATGGGCGTAGTATGCAAAACCATTTCGAACATACTCGCCATATCTACCCCCAATCGGTTTTTGGTTTCGTACTGATTGGATAGATTCAGACTCAGCTCTGTGGAAGGAGAAAGTTTGATATCCAAGTTCGATCGAAAATTGATCTTATCATAGTTGACTGATGGATCATAATTAGGTGTTTTCTGAGGTTTAAATATTCCATTCTCGGATAGATAGGATCCCGAAACATAATATTTAATAAAATCACCTCCACCAGTCACATTAACATTCAAACGATCGTTGGTGGTATTATTTTTAAAAATTTCATGCATCCAATCGACATTAGGATAGATGTCAGGGTCCACTTTATTGACATATAAATCTTTTATCTCCTCAGGATAGGGAATTCTGGAAGAGCTTTCGAAGTTGATATCATTATAATAATCAATCCATTGGGACGCAGAAGCAAGTCTCGGTAGGCTTGTCGGCCGCAAGACCCCACGTTCTATCCGAGCATTGATGATTGGTTTACTCATTTTTTTGCCGCGTTTGGTCGTGACCAGCACGATACCGTTGGCGCCTCTAACTCCATATACCGCTGTAGCGGTAGCATCTTTTAAAATCGAAAAAGATTCTACGTCCTCGGGATCTACTAAATCTAGCGGTCGTTCGATTCCGTCAACTAAAATCAGTGGCCTATTATTGGCACCGAAACTACTGACGCCCCTAATCCAGAATGCTGCTCCAGTACCGGGCTCTCCAGATCCCTGTACCGATACTATTCCAGCCATCTGACCGGCTAAGCTACTGCTGAGTTTGGTTACAGGTACTTTTAGCTTATTTGGTGACAAAGTCGTAATAGCACCAATGACACTTGCTTTACGTTGTGTTCCAAAAGCAACCACAACTGCTTCGTCTAGATCGTTGACACTTGTTTGCATATTGACATCAATCTGATCGGAAGCAGCAATCCTTATTTCCTGGGCAGTGAACCCTACCAGTGAAAACAGCAAGGCTTTATGTTCTTGTTCTATCTCAAGCTTATAGTAGCCTTCTATATTTGTAGTGGTGCCAACTGTAGTCCCCTTGACTACGACAGAGACACCTTCCAAAGCCTCTCCTCCTGGCCCTCTGACCTGTCCAGAAATACTTCTTTTCTGATAAATCTCAGCCGGTAACCTAATGGTCTTTAGAGGTAGGTTTTTCCGTTGTTTAATAAAGACTGTATTCATCTTTAGTTCGTAGGTCAATCCGCTTTCTGACAGCAGCTCGTTTAGAACCTCTCTAAAATCCTTCTTACTTACTTTTACACTTATTCTCTTATTCTTCTTAATTAGATTACCATTATACAGGAAATCATAGGATGTCTGACGTTGAATTTCATCAAGGATATCGATCAGAGCTCCATTTTTTATGTTCAAAGTCACATCCTGCCCATATGTTAATGCCTTGACTTGCATCATGGTCATTATGAGTATTGCTATTAATAATTTCATCCAGATCAGTGCTTTTATTAAGATTTTTCGTCTAAACAAGCAATTATTATTATTCCTTTTATACATTTGTACTCGTTTGGTGTTAATTGTTTCAAAATCAATTAGTCATTCATGCACTAAACATTTTACGTCGGGAGTGTTGGTAGCACTTCCGACCTGTTTATTTTTATAAAAGCGTTTACATAACAAGGACCCTCCCATCCTGAATTTTAAATTTACAATTCGAAATTTCTTCTAGCTGCCGTAGAAAATCAGACAACTTGTTGGTTCGCTTTACCATACCGACTATAGGATCTGAAGAAGTAGTCTGGATAGAAAAACCTTTGATATCATACCAACCCTGAATCTTAAGAAGCACTGTCTCAATATCATCGTAACTGAATCTAAAATAACCTTCACGCCAAGCCAGTACTTCTTTAATATCTGCTTGCCCCACGGTAATCTGCTGGCTACGAGTGTCCGACTGAGCTTGCATGCCTGGCAAAAGAGTCTGGCTATTAGCTCCACTACTAACGACCACCTTGCCCTGTACTAAGGTGGTAATAACCTTGGTATTAGATAAGTCAGGACCAACGTTAAACTGAGTACCCAAAACCTTTATATCCGTATTCTGAGCGTGAACTATAAAAGGTCTATTTGCATCATGCGAGACTTCGAGATAGGCTTCTCCTTGGAGTGTCACTTCACGTATAGTACGATGGAACTTGGACGGATAGGTGATCCTAGCTCCCGAATTGAGATATACTTTTGTGCCTTCGGCTAATTCGAGTGTAGATGCTGTACCTTTAGGGCTAAGGAAGGTATGCTGCGTTTTGTCATTTCCTTTTTGATCATTAATCTTATACGTTATTTGTCCTGCACTATCTTTTTTAATGTGTATACCCCCTTCGCGAAGCGCCGCCAGTTCGGTCTCTGCGATCGTATACTGCTTTCCATCACCAAGAATAAGAACGGGTCGATCTTTGTCTGGCAATACAATTTCATTTTTGAGCAGTTGACCTGATTCATGTGAGAGAAATCGAGAAAGAAAGATAATGGAAAGAAAACATAGTATGAGGGCTGCCGCGACTATACTTATCTGTCTTGGTCCTATTTGCCAGATATTTACGTTCTTCTGTGCTCTGCTCTGGTGCTCTCGAATGCGGTCGGATAATGCTCCAAGTACTTTATTTTTATTGAAGATGTCTTTCTTCGTACTATATTTATAATGAAGCGCAACGTCATCGACTAGGGAAGAAAAAATCGACTCGTCACACTCTTCTATTAACCTTAAAAGATGACGTAGTTCGTCTCTCGAAATGTTATTTTCAGCATATTTGATCAAAAGAGACTTAAGCGTTTCGTTCTGCATAATTTGGTCTTTGGATATGGATAGTCATAGTGGACAACTCCTCCATTTAACACAGTACACCGAAAGCAAAAAAGATGACTAGTCAAAATCATCTTTTTTTTAACAAAAGTTTACAATAAACAGTAAAAACCTGATAATCAATTAATAAAAGAAGGGTAAAATTTCGGATTCCCTCCTTCTTTCATGAATAAGCCAACGTCTATTCCATAGTAGAAGATAATTGATTTAGTAAAACGTAGCTTTAAGAAACCCAATTATTAGAACGCTTCCCGGGTAAGCTCCATATTTGCCATAGCTCCGGCTATATTGCCACTACTCACGGCGTTAGCTACAGAACGCATTAAATTACTATTATCCCCACACGCAAAAATCCCGGGTATTGTTGTCTTCTGATACGCGTCTACTCTTATATATCCTTGCTCAGTAAGTTCACACCCCATGGACACAGGGAGTGAGCAATGCTGCTCAAAGGGTATGGCTGCATAAACAGCATCAAAAGGGAGCATGTCACCATTTTCGAAAACCAAATGGGTAACTTTTCCTTCTTGATGAATAATCTCTGTAATGTCGGATTGGACTATGTCAATCTTATGCTTTTGAAAAAGCTTTAGCTGTTCAGCACTAAATTCTGCTTGCCCAGAGGTCAATATAGTCAACCTGTCTGTCAAATTATTGACTAACGAAGCAAGATGTGCGGCCCTATCGCCATTAGCAATAATACCCGTTTTCCTGTTGCGGAACTCGTATCCATGACAATATGGACAATGGATAACTGAGATGCCCCAGCATTCTGCAAAGCCTTTGATAGCTGGCATTTGATCAGCTATACCAGTTGCAAAAATCAATTTCCTGCTGCTGAAGCTTTTTCCAGAAGCAGTCTCTAACTCAAAACCGAAGTCAAAGGGTGTACATCCTATAACATGGTCTTCAACCCAGCCAACTGTTGTATACTTTTGTACTTGTTGTTTCGCAAGCATGGCGATCTCCAGAGGTGTCTTGCCATCCTGTGTCAAGAAATTATGGGAATGCGGAGTTTGCCGATTACAAGGTAGCCCACTATCTACAACGAGTACCTTTTTGAGTGAACGTCCCAAGGCCATGGCTGCAGAAAGACCTGCATAGCTTCCACCAATAATAATTACATCAAATTCTGTGTTATCTACCATCATTAATTGTCTATTTTAAATCGTAAAAAAAGTAATATCCAGTCAGCTAATACTTCCGCTACTCTTATGTAAGTCAAAGGTATGGAAAAACAACAACACAGCAACTTAGTTGCAAATACCATTTATTGAATTTGACTAAAAGATGAGTAAAAATTACTTTTTAAAGAAAAAATACAAAACTAAAATATGCAGAAGGTCTCGACTAATTGGATTCTTACGCATATGTTTTAAGGCTTGAGCCATATGATTCTTGACAGTATTCTTGGAAAGATTAAGTTTTTCAGCAATCTGCTGATGGGAAAGCCCATCCAATTTGCTCAGGGTGAACACAATTTGTTGTTGAGCGGGCAGTTGGGAAACATAGGATTCGAGTTCTTGCGAGAGCTCCTTTCTATTCAACATTTTGTCAGTTTCCTCAGCATAAAGCTCGATATGGTGGAGCAATCTTTCAAAAGCAGACTTAGACCGTCTTAAGCCTCTTAATTTATTAAGTGCCTCTCGCTTTGCCAGTACGTACAAATAAGGCCAAAGCTCCGAATTTTCATCCACTACAGCTCTTTGCACCCAAAGCTTAAAAAACACTTCTTGAACAACATCTTCACTCCATCCGGTGTCTTTCAACAGAAAAAAAGATAAGTCAAAGACACGATCGGCATATCTGCTATATAACATACCTAAAGCAGACTCGTTGTCGAGATTCATCTCGACAATCAACTCGCGGTCAGCTTTTGCATTATTCATATTCAAAACGTAAGTTAGGTTTAGGTAGTGCGATCCAGACAGCAGAAGTGCGTATTAACAACCTCTATCAAGCCTAACAAGTTTAAGATATTTTTTGATCAAGAACGAATAATTGTAAATAATTTAACACAAATACTGTTTGATAATTTTGAAACAGTTCGCCATTATGTATCATTACGAGGACATAGATTGATAAATACGCTTATGGTATTCAACAGGCTTGCGTGTAACCGAATCTATTCAAATGGCTGTCTGACAAGAGTGTAGTCTTTGCTTAGATATTTTAATTAGTTGAAAACCGCTGGTGTCCAAAGAAATATAGTGCATGAAATTGAGGCTTGGGTGGGGATACGAGACTCCAAAAGACCAATGTGGCGAGACCGCATTCAATATCACGCGATCAACACCCAGACTGTGCATCTGCAAGCAAATAGAATTAACATCATCAGTCGGCTGATTTATATTTTAAGTTTGATATTCCATTTTTCCAGTAAGCCGGCTACGCCTATCACTAGCCATGCAAAAAATAGACAGTTGACTATTCCCATTATTCCAGATCTCAAACTATCTGGTAATTCTAAGGTTGTAAGTGATGCTAGAGCATAAAAAAGATAGGGAATTAGATAAGTTGTCAAAGTTACCGTCCCCGCCGGTTTAATATAGGTGAACCAACCAATCCATCCGTTGGTTACAAACATATCCATCAGTATATACAGAATAATAGCAATAGTTGTAACATAGAAAAACCAAGGAAGTGTTGCACTGATCTTTGATACTATCCAATAGTTATGTACTACATATCCGATTATAGCCGAAATCAGTGCCACAATTGACATGATTATCCATACATGTGATTTTGCGAGGGTACCTGCTCGGGCTAAGGAGACAGATAGCAAGACACCCATCATCGTAAAGGCTGGTAGAATACCATTGCCAATATGGAATAATGCAATAAATCCATCAATGAAATTACGATCCGGCAAATCGAGTATTGGCAAACTGCCAAACTCTGGTCGCAATGGCGACCTGAACAATGCAACCGACAGCAAAAAAAGCAGCGCTCCCCATAGGTAGCGTATATCACTCCTAGACAGCAGGTATACGACAGAACAGACAGCATATGCAAATCCAATCATTCCCAAAATACCCCATTTGGCGTCAAACACTTCGCCGTCAGCATTACGGAATGTGAGTGCCAAATAGATGAGTATTATAATGCCGACGGCTTTTACTAATGACACTAAATAACGAAATCTTAAATGGTCTATTTTTGAGTAGTCATTCCAAATCGCCAGAAAACCAAGAACCATCAGAATCCAATACCCACCAATGGGATAAGGCACGTTTTGTGCCAAACCCGACTCTGAATTCCCAATAAATACTCCCATCATCAGCAGGGCAAAAGTACGACCAAGTATATGTATCAATGTGGATTCTGTACTGAAGCCTTTGGCTCTACGGCCTTCAATAGCATATGGAATCGATAGCCCAACGGCAAACAAAAAGCAAGGAAACACGACATCAGCAAGCCCCATGAAATCTTCGCCATATGCAGCATGCTCCAAAAAATGGGGAACACTACTGATTTTCCAAAAGTCATTGACGACGATCATAATAAACATTGTGAAAGCCCGTAACATATCAATGGCGAGATTTCGCTGTTTATAAAATATATTTTCCATGATCATCATTTAACTTTCACTCTTAGTAAGAGATCGGTCTTCTCGGATAAGTACATAATAGTCTAGGGTCTACAATATAGCATATGGAAAGCGCAGTATGATACGGCGACTTTCCGGTACAATATAATAAAAAATTGAAAATTAATCCGATAAATTAAAGATTGCTAGGCTATTCTATATTATCTTTTAACCATTTCTCCCCCCCTCTTTGATCGGGTAAATGTTGAACGGAGACATCTAGTGAGGAGAAAAATCCCATCATTATTCATTCTTTGCATTACGATGGATCGTTCCATTGGATTTCGCCACGAAACAAAATAGTCCTGTCGACTACGTTGTAATCCTCATCGTAGATCTGGGTATAAAAGATCAGATAAAGTGGTCTATCTATATCTTCTAAAGTAATCTGCTTCTCGTTTTCTATTACATCAAGCTTAGTGATAGTACGTTTAGCAATCCATTTGGATGATGTACCTATTGCATTTCTATCAAAACGATGGTCGTCTTTATTGGTATAATACCAATAACTTGGGGCGTCGTTATTGATGGACATCGCCTGATCAGGATTAAACAATGACTCAGCCATTCCGGTATTTTGATACCAAGCGACCTCAAGATCAGCCTCTCCTATTGCCGAACGGTACACGTCATCATCCAACGTTGCACCTATTAGAAAGCCTTCAATTCCCTTGGATTCAATCAATAGCGTGAAAGGAGCCTTTTGTAGTTGGTACCGGTCACCTTTGGCATTGACGCTTTCCTGGCCTTGTAAAACCGTCACTTTCAATTGCTGTGCTTGCACGAATAGACTAGTTCCAACAAACAATAGGACAATTATCATTTTTTTGATCATTCTTCTGGTCATATTTTTATTTTTCGTTTAGTTCCATATTGTGTTCTTTTGCAAATACCACCCATTGTTCATACTTTGTCTGATCCTGATATACTGGATCCTGCTTATAATAAAAAAGCAAGCGTTCCAAAGCGTAAAAATATTGGGCGTAGGCCATCGCTTTCTCGTAATATTGAATTGCTTTTTTAGTATTCTGTTTCACCCCATAGCCATGATCATATAGAATCCCGTAGTAAATATGTGCATAAGTCTCCTCATAATCTTTTCGTAGGTAACGTTGTAGACTAGCATAGTCTTCCTTCTTGTAATAAATTTCGGCCATATTTCCTAAGTTGGAATAGCCTTTGTTCTCAGATTTTTTGTAGTACTCCAATGCTGTATCGTAGTCTTGATCAACATGATTACCATAGAAATACAAATCACCAAGATTACAATGCGCTAAACCATTACCTAGTGTTGCTGCCTTTTCATAGGCTACTATAGCCCGATCGATATCTTGGGGATAACCTATTCCATTTTGATAGAGATATCCGATATCATTCCATGCACTGGGATGATCTTGCATGGCTGCTTCTTCATAATACTGTATCCCTAATGGAATGTCCTGTAGCTCCTGATCCGTGGTATAAATGCTTCCCAACTCGAAAGCCATTTGCGCATTACCGCGCTGAGCACCAATGGTATAAAGTCGCACGGCAGCTCTGATATCACCAGCCTTAACAAGCGTTTTCCCTTTCTTAAATAGTGTGTCATCATCAAAATAGACTTCGAATCCGTCTCCCATCCGCTGGGTCCATTGACTATAATAATTTAGGAAATAGTGCTGGTCTTCGTTTCTTAAATAATAAGCATTTTCATGTAGTGCGCCCATCTGGTCATTGCTGACTTCATGAAGTTGCCTACTTGTGTCCAATACCCACATTGTATCCTTAGAGAACAGGCAGAGCAGCTGTGAACTGTAATCCATCGCCTGACAGACAAAATCATACTTAGTACTTAAGACGTTTGTTTTTTGATCGTAATACTTCATACCATCCGGTAGCGTGATACGGAGCAGTTCGAGGTGGCAGTGTTCGATCTTAATATGCTGTGGGGATATCGGAACCAACCATCGATCCTCCACAGCATGGTAGACACCATAGGCTCCTCCTTGGACAATAACGAACACGTCGTGCATATAATTGCATAAAGAATCGATGTTCACTTTCTCTATCTCTTGACCAGCCAACCGCTGCTGTCCATGCTTAATATCATAGAGGTACCACAACTTCTGCTTCAGATAGCCGATGCTATTGTAATCATTTAAGACAATAATACGATCTATTTCATCGACCAAGATACTGCCATCGGGTTGCAAAATGCTAATTTTTGGCTGATATTTATTAGGAGATGCCCAATAATATCCCGCCGATATAGGATGCAAGACATCTTCGAGATATTCCCCCATATATACACCACTTAGATTGTAGTATCGCCATTTCTTAGTTTCTTTGTCTTTGGTCACGATCAAATCCGGATATTCGAACTTAAATGGATACACGGAATCTTGCACGATCACCTGTTCGTTCTGGAGGTTCAACACATGGTAATGCTCGTTCTTTTTGACATTAAATAGTCCACCGAAAAGTTTCTCTTGCTCGTCATGAGCCGCAGGAATACTCCATTGATCACTCTCGATACCCAGTACACCCCATTTGCCATCATGCAACACCTCTCCGTAAAGCTTCCCGTTTACTAAAAAGGCGTCACAAGCATCATTATATCTGCAAGGGATGATTTCCTGTCCGTTATTTTTTAAATATCCATAAAGGCCCTCTTTCTGCACGACTGCGATCCCCTCATCAGTAAACTGATAGATGTCCTGATAGATGGACGATACCAGCACATTTCCGTTACTATCTTTGAGTCCCAAAAGTCCATCTTGCTCAAACACTTCTGCACCACTATCTTTATATGCATCCTCATTCCAATATCCTAATCCGTAATTGACCCAGTCGGTCTGCAACATTTCTAAAAAAGAAGTATATCCGGACCGCTTCACGATCTCGTCAAGCAGTTCTAGTTCTTTTTCAACTACAGCCCTGTCGTAGCGTTTACTCTTCTGGTTAATCTCCTCAATCCAATCTTTAGCTTGGTCACTGTGTCGCTCATCATTCATATTGAACACATCGGTAGCATCCATCATAAAAGTATCGAAGGGAAGTCGCTTCAAAAAGTCGAACATTTTATTGACGGCTTCGTTATAGACCATAATATCCTGCAGCTGATACGTATCTGCAAGTAGGCTGTAGAAGCGCTCTAGGCTGGCGACGCCGGCATCTTTGTCAAAATATAATCTTACCCCTTTACGCCGAGGGTTACCGAAGAATAGTGGCATTAGCAGATCGGGGATGACATAGTTCCATTCACCAAGGTAATGTTCAAAGCTGTCTTTACTTTTCCGGTCTATATTATAAATATAAATACGATGTGCCATAAGTCTTATTTTGTGATATGTAAAATAAAACAAAAATAAGAGCTTAGCGTATCCCTGCAATTGGCTATTTTATAAAATTGGGCGAGTCAACAAACAGGCTATCGATATTCCAAGTGCCTCGTACCTCTTGTCTCTGCGGAAACAGGTACTGTTCTTTTTCGCTTATATTCAGTTCATCTATTCTGCGTATAATCTCAGATCGCTCCTCAAACGTACTATCTTCAACTGCATCAAGCAATGCTATTCGAAAGGCTAGTACTTCTAATTCCTCCTTCTCCCATCCCGTAACGTTATAGCACAACATATTTTTGCTACTAACCTTCGATCCGCATCTATGCCTACTATCATAACGTCTATCCGATAAAGTAAGTAGAAACCTCCTTCCAGTTCATCAACCGGTCAAACCCGGTCTCTTTTACATTATGAAAAGAATCAAACATCAGTCCTTTTCCAGTGAAGGTACGCAGGTTCTTAATATGATCGTCAATTAGATAGTCCGTATGAACAATACTTTTATCACCGCAAAACACTATATTTTGCCACCCGATAAATGGAAAGTGCTCTGCTAGCCAATCGTATTTATCCCTAAGTCCAAAAGGAAATTCCATAGCGGCAGAGACGATATAGATGTCGTAATTTTGCCATAGGTCGAATACAACTGCCTGTGCATCGTCGGAGACAGGAAGGGTTCTGAAAAAATGTGGGGATTCGATATAACGTGCAACAGCTCCCTTATCAGGTAAGCAAGCACCCTCCGGCAAACCTAGAATGTCTTCATCCTTTAATTGTACCCCTGTTTCGTTGAAATAATAATCAAGGTAATGTTGCTTATTATTAGCCAACACGCCATCCATGTCTATTGAAATTGATTGTCTCTTCACCATTATTTGTTTGATTAAATTATATATTGCAAATAAAAGCAAAATAAAGCAAATTATTGCAGTTGTTTTGCAATAATTGGATAATCCTTATATTCGTAAAAAAACTATGCTTAAGCACGACCGTTTTGATATCATTCTTGAGGAGCTCAACAAATCTGGGTCAGTATCTTTTGGACCTCTGGCGCTAAGAATAGCAGTTTCAGAGGATACAATACGTCGAGATATTAAAGAGTTGGATAATAAAAATCTGCTTCAAGCAGTAAGAGGTGGAGCTATCGCTATATCTCGTATACCTCATCACTATAGAGACCGGGAGCATACAGATATCGAACAAAAGAAAGTGATAGCAAAAAAGGCACTACGTCTGATCAAAGAGGGGCAAGTATTATTTTTCGATGGGGGTACCTCTGTATTGGAACTAGCAAAAATATTGCCAGTCGACATGCGAGTAACGGTCGTCACAAATAGCTTTCCAGTAGCCAATGTACTGGAAGATCATCCTTCTGCTGATCTGATCTTTTTAGGAGGACGACTGTCAAAATCTGCATTTGCAACATTTGGCTACGAGACCTTAAGCAATGTTTCGAAATTCAAAGCTGATCTTTATTTCTTTGGAGTATGCAGCATCACGCTGGAGGACCTTTCATGTATAGAATTGGAAGATGCGGAAGTGAAAAAGCTCATGGTCCATCATAGTAAACAGACTGTGGGGCTGTGTACTACAGACAAACTAAATAGTCAGTCTAGCTATTATATTGAGAAGACGGATAGACTCTCTATATTGATCACAGAAATAGATCCGGAAAATAGTATACTGCGACCATTCTCTACCAGCAAGATTGTGATCATGTAGCTATACACGTAGTTACCGTGATTATGGCAGAAAGTAAGTGAGAGAAGTCCTTTGGCGTTTTACAAAATTGTCACTGTAGTGTTTATTTTATTTGGAGCAGTTTTTCCTTCAAGCTTGCTTCATCCCCATAGTCGAGAATGGACAATTTTATATAGGGATGTTTCATATTATATAGGTCAGGATTGTGTATATATATCTTGACTTGACTGGAAGTAAATTTTCCAGTAGTGGAGTAATAGACAACTTTCTTAATATCCGTGATATAGATAAATCCAAAATCCGTCGACCAGAGACCAATGCTTCCGATCTTGATTTCTTTTCTGGGCCTGAAAGCTTGATATATAAAGCCACTACCTATCAAGAGAAAAACAAGTCCGCCCATATATCCCGCTACTAAAAAATAAATCCCGTAACCAAAAATGAAGCTTCCTAATATCAGATTGAAATACACATTCAAGCCTTCTTTGTACTGATGTTGATATTGAAACCGCTGGCGCTTTAGTTTAGTCTGATGGACATGGGCGTATCGCTGTCGGAAAGCTCTTTCACTATCTTTCTCCCGATTATAACAAAAGCGGAAGATCAAAATGGCGATAGAAATTGCCCAGCAGTACCAAAGCCCATCATGGAAATTAAATGCCGTGTAGATTCCTAATGATAAAGCTAGCACCAATACGGCTACAAACAAAGGATCAAGGACTAAGAACCCAAAGGTTGTGCTATTTATTTTGCGAATATCGAGCATGTGAAATATTAATAAATAGTATCTGAATACATGGCTTACTGACAGCGAATCAAAATCTCCTCCTTAGTAAGATTTAACTTATTTCCTTCTGTGCTTAGTGTATCGATTTTTTGTAAGCGAATGGCTTCTGCTAGATCACAATAATTGTCAAAATTTTCATTAGACATAAAGTATAGATGATTTATCCTACGCAATGCCGGAAGATAAATATGACCGTTGATACTTCTATTCTCATTCAAAGCAAAAAATCCGTTCACAGTCTCTAACTTATCTAAAGCAATCTTCTTTAATGCTGACACATACTCAATCGTAAAATTTTGCTGTACAGTTTTTAGATTTTTAAAATTAGTAATTTCAGACATCTTTGCACTCATGATCTGAACTGTATTAGTTTGTTGCAGGTTATTGAATGCATCTAGACGACGTAAGCTAGAATTACCACTGATATAAATATTTTTTACTTCCGTAAGGTTGTCAAAACCGGAAATTTCGGATAGTCCTCCCTGACCATAATCACCCGTGTTGGCTGCAATTGTGAGGCTTCCTCCTATGGTTGACAATTTATGAAAGGAATGAATTGTCTCCAATCCGCAACCGGATACTGTAAAATCACCATTCACCTGTTCTAAATTTTGTAAACCCTGGATGCCTACCAGGTATCTAAAGCGGGTGATCATTACATCGCCATTTACAATTCTCAAGCTCGTTAAGGGCTTTGTATCGACGATCTCTTTGGAATAATCGTCAGATGGACTCTCTATTTTAAGATCTCCCTGTATAAAAGTATACCCTTGCTGTCCGAATTCATCTATATCTTTTTGGGTATATAACATGACGTCACCATTGTATACCTTATCCTGTTCTAAAGGGATTACCTCCCTCATTTTCACCTCAGTAGATTGCTTTACCTTCACTACTTTGGAGTGTCGGGCGCAAGAAATGATGGAGATCAGGGATAATCCCAGCAACAAATAAATCATTCTCATTTTCTTAGACTTCTTATGTTCATCCATCTCAACAACTCATCTATATTCTTGACTATATATCATATAATGTTTTTAAATTAAAAGCCTGCCCGAATATGCCAAAGCATAAAAGGAATATCATAACCCCATAAATAAGGTTATCATAATAAGGTATATAATAAACAGTATTTCAAAAAGACGCATTTTGTATATATAGATACAGATGACCAACAAAAATGCTTCTATAAAATACAACATTAATTGAAAAAGATGTATGAATATATTAGGTTCTTTAACACTATACAGCAGATCTATCCATACATTCTGCTGATTAAAACCAATATACAAAATGGGCTCACCAGCTCCTAATGAAGGAGCATCACTGGTTAATATAGAAAATGAAACAGGTTTCTCCGTCTCCTGGATGTCTTTCTTAAAAATCGATAACCATCCTCTCCCTTCGTTGTAAAACATGTTGTCATACTCATTAAGATAAAATTCATAATATGGAATTCGGGTCCGTGTTTTAACTACTTCTTTTAACGTACCTGTTACGGTAGTGAGATGATGATAGCGGTAATAGCATGTCAGAGGTATATACAGAATCCCGATTACTGCTAGCACAAGAGTAACTTTCTTTAAATTCATTCGCCTTGTATTGTGTTTCATTACAGGATATTTTCAGAGGCTTTCATATTGCATTTTTTTTAAAGAGAAATGAAGCTATCATAAGCCAATTATCTATCTGCTCTTATGTAATCAAAATGTTGTGGATGCTTATTTGCTGGACTTTACCTGCACCTCTATTTTTTCTTTACGTAGCAATTTCCCATCAAAGCTATAATAATGTCGCTCATCGGCCTTTTCAAACTGGAGCTCCTGCTCGATTTGATAGAATTCAGTATATATAGCTGGCAACATCATTTTACGCTTATAATCCATAAGGCCATATTTATTTCCGACTCGAACAGCAACTGAAACAGGTGTAATACCAACGATATCCAAATCACCAAGTGCTAAGATATATTGATTATGGATGTTAATTACGCCTGTGTTATTCCCAATTTTAACAATAGATAACAACTGCCCTTCAGGACTTTTGGTCTCGAATCCGTAAATCTGATCGTAAATGAAGGGTATAATAGTTTTATTCTGAAGATCTATAACACCTATCTTCTCCCCTTTTTTGGCTATAAGAGAGTTCTTGTTGACGACGGTCAACTCTTGATACTCCAGAGGTATAATAACTTCATTTTTCGCATTGACAATCCCACACTTATTGTTTTTAAAAACTTCAATAACACCATCCTTTGGCGAGATAAAATCATATCCACTCTCAAATCCAATAATAAATCTCCCCGCACGATTTAATAGGCCATATCTTTCAGTATGGGGAACATGGCTTTCTTTTCGTCGGCCATCAGGCTCATACTCATGCTCAGCGCGTGATACGATATAATATCGATCTTCTATCAAATACGAGGCACTGCAAAATTGAGGGGGTACAACATTAGTCCCGTCCTCCAAATAATATCCGAGATAGCCTACTTTTCGATCATTAACAGGATAGAGGGGAGCATCGTCTTGGGCTAAGGCGCAAAAGTGCAATAGTATCCCCCCCACTGTGGATAATAATCGTATACTTTGATTTTTCATACCCATTCCTACTTTAATATTTAAAATAATCACATTGGCAGTCAGTTTCTACCTGTTACACTTATTTAGCTTTTCTATTGAGGATAAACAATTTATTGTTATCTTCTTCTTCTGAAAAAGGATAAAAAACCACGGCATAGCCTCTATCGGATGTGCTATTTATACTAGAAATCACCAAATTGTCCTCCCCTAGGTCCATAAGTTCTCCTGTGAGTAAGTTCCTATAACCATCATTTCCTTTACTATAGAAGAATTCCAGTAAATCTCCATTGGATATAGTCAACCAGCCATTGCCCTCCTCTGCGTTGAATTGCACAACAAAAGTGTCATCAGCGATCTGCACAGGTTGCCATGTATTGTAAATGGGCTCGCCTATATCCAGCAATTCAATTTTCTCATTTCTACCTGCAGGATCTATCTTCTCCAAGATAATCATCCCTTCCTCTTGCCCTAATAGATATGAGTCCCGATCAAATGACAGACTTATTGCTTCGTAAAAAAAATCCTGTTTGGATGCAATGTGTCTTTGTTGCAACTCACCTCCCTTTTCATCGATCCTTCGGTGTAACCATTGCCCGTTGTTCATTCCTAGAAGGTGTATCTGGCCGTCAAAAACAAAGATTTTATTTTCTCTCGGTAAAGGAATTTTAACCGTCTGTTTTTTTACAATCCGACGGGCTTTAAATTCAATGGACAGAAGTTTATCAGGTTTGCTCTCAGACCAGATATCTACATAATAAAAGATAGCGAATTGGTTAGATATGCCTATATAATCTCCCATGAAAGGCCTATTTCCTTTGAGCATTTCGACAGATTCTCTGTTGAAAACAGGTAAACTAACTTCTAGCTCCTTATCTGGATGATAGGGGACTATGGATACATAATTCTCTCCGTCAGGGCTTAGGAATAGCGTCGGCAAAATACCATCATCTTCCACATAACTCTGCTCTCGCCCTTCTATGTCAATGATCGTATAGACCAATCGATAGTTTCCCTGCGTATCATATACATAATTTGCCAATATACTTTTCCCTTCAAACGTCAGGCTTCCTTTGGAAGAAATGGAGACCTTAGCTTCCAAAGTGGTCCATAGTCCTAAATCCGTCGTTTTGACGGTGTACTGGAAGGGTTTTATACTTTTTATATTTTTCATTGGAATATCATCTATTTTTAAGTAATCTGGGGCTAGGTATTGTCAAACTGCACATCTCATTACTCTTTGAATTCAATCAATTTATCATTTGGTAGATCATATACGTACAGTCTATAATTTTCATAGTCGAAGTATAACCACTGAAGAGTAATGAATTTATGGTCTGATACTGTGGCAATACCCATCATGGTATATGCTTTCTCTCCCTTAGTCTTCTCTTCAATCGAATATGTCAGGTCCTCCTTCTGCTTAACATATAGATTAAGTAATTCATTACTCGAATTGGCGATGTAATACTCCACAACCGTGTGCAGTCTATCCAGATAACTGGTGGAATAATTACTGTCTGCGGCTCTAATATATTTCAATTCTTTAGAATATCGCTTCCTGAAGATGGATACCTTTCCGTCGTTCAATTTTCGGGCCGAAACTAGACAATCTGCAAGTGCTGGTGTATCTCCGTCACCCGCCACCCTTATGGTATCTACTTTCCAATGAAGTTCAAGTAGATCACCGCGGTAAAAATCAAAATTACCATCGTAAATCAAAGCCGTAGTATCTTTATTATTCACAGCGAGTAGATAGGCATAATCTCCATCATCACTAAACCGAATGAACTGCATCGTATCCGTATTTGTCGAGTGCATTATGGTGACATCCTTTGCCGGAAGCGAATCTGCCATAACCTCTAAAAGAGCTGCATTATCAACAGTATCTTTTATCTTATCAGGACGTCCACCTTTATTGTCCTGCACATCTCGACAGCTCATCGCAAATATTAAGATCATAATCAATCCTAATGACGATGTAGATCCATTGCCAATATGTATATCCCTACTCACATTATTATTCATAATAAACTTTTAATCAGGGGGTAAAACACCAACAACTCTTTCTTTTCTATAGAATAATATCGTTGCTTTAAAGCCTTAATCAAATGAGGATTGATGATTCGAGAGAGATAAATCGTCTCGTCTTTTAAATTAAGCTCCACGTAGAAAAAATAGTCGTAAGGTAATACTCCACGCCCCAAACGACGTCTTCCTAAGGCATATTCTGTCCCTACAAAACGTATATTTTCCAACATATTAACTGCAATCATCCGATCATTAATCCATATTTGATCAAGATCAAGTACTAATTTTTTGCAAATGTTATGCTTTTTGTGATTGTAAAATAGATTGACAGCGGGTATTAAATAAAGTCCTAGATAGAGAACTGCTCCAATGCTAAGCCAAAGAAGTGAATTGGTCCGGAGAAAGATAAGCAGGTATAATACAAGAAAAACAGTCCCATCTATTAATACAGGCCTTAGTGCTACGGCATAAGACTTGTACCCGACCTTATATGTTAATGCTCTGTCCATCTATCGTGCGCTATCTAATTCTTGTATAGAAAATGTGTGAAGGTGTGTATGCTAAAGTATGGTCTATGCCGATCTCATACAGTTGGCTTATTTGAGTAGAATGAATACCGTAGTTTACACAAAGCATAGTTTATTTCTTAAAATTGCTTCAATGATTTTAAATAAAATAGTCAATGCACTTACACTTCGAAAAAACTGTATTTTTGGGTAATCCCGTGATCGATCAGCAACGATCTGATGGCATTTTTTATCAGCTGATTATACTCATTGTTCATTACTTTTCCTTCTTCAAATTTATAAAATTACGAACAGCCAAACCCTTTCTTCAAATTATATACAAAATGTATTACTAATACGAATCCACTCTAACTAAATGACTTTGGGTTAGCACAAAATACATCTACATGGAACAACCGATTTATATATCATATATTCACAATTTTACCTAAACAAATATAAGCTCATCAACCTCATTAAAATGATGAATTTTACATTCGTAGAGGATAGTAGGATATTCGTCCCTTCTCAATTATTATCTGAGATGTGATCATTACTATACACTATACCATCACTATTCTCCACACCATACATAACGTCTCTCGAAAATAATATATTTACTTGCTAGTAATAGTCTTTTAAATTTTCTGATACGGGAACGTGTCTGCAATTCTTAACTGTGGAAAATTTTAAATGCAAACCTTATCTTTATACTTTATGTTATACGTCACCTGCGCAATCATCGAACACCGTGGAAAAATATTGGTCTGCCAACGATCATCCCATATGAAGCTGGCTTTGAAATGGGAATTTCCGGGAGGAAAAATAGAAGTTGGAGAAAGCAAAAATGATTGTCTTATACGCGAAATTCGTGAAGAATTGGGCATAGATATCCGTATTGGCACAATGCTAAGTCCAGTTGAGCATGACTACCCTGATTTTTCATTAGTTCTATATCCTTTTATATGTCAATTAACTAACGGAAATCCCGTTGCAAAAGAACACCAACAGGCTATCTGGGTAAATAAATCAGAACTTGCGAACTTTGATTGGGCAGAAGCAGATTTGCCTATCGTAAGCGAATACTTGAAGCTCCACTAGATTTACATTCTGTAGTTATCTGTAGATGAATTGCATGAGTCTTACCGCTATAGTTATGCTTATTCTATATGCAGATAATATTGTGCTGGCTAAACAGTTTTCAAAATCCTATCAAGAATATATACTACATAGTATATAACAAACATCTTACATGGTATTAAAAAAATCCATGTTATTTTCGCATTACTAAATTATTGCATTTAAACGAACACTAACGAGCAAAAAAATCGAACAAAACCGTCACTCTCTTATTCGTCGAAAACGACGTCTTTGATAACATCGGATTATGAATCGCGTTTTCTAGCTTGAGAATACCATAAATAAACGAACACAGTAACCACTAAATTTATATATGAAAAAAAACCTATTGACACTAGCAGTCTTAAGCACAGGCCTGTTCTTCAACATTGCTAACGCACAAATCTCGGCCAAGAAAGGAGTTACCATGGAGGAAATATATGCAAAGCTAAATACCTTATTTGGTAAAGGGGATGATGCCTCCAAAATAGAGCTAGGTAAAGAAGCGGCCGCATTGGCAGCAAGTAAAGATGAAACTTTTGTGTCTTTAGCTGCTAGAGTATACGAAAATCTGGATCAAGCAGAAAAAGCTAAGTCTATTGACAACTCCATTCTTAAAAAATTTCCAAAAGGAATCAAAGCGAGAGCCGAGGCTTATGGTAAAATATTTGAGGATGAGGCTCTAGAGGCATCCGCTGTAGAAAAGCAGTATACCGCATGGCTCAAGAAGTTTCCAAAGTCTTCTTTTGATGACAAGAATCAGGAGATTTATTATCAAGGGATGAGTAAACTGGCTTCGATGTACTTCAAAGAAAATAATCCTTCAAAGGCCACAACTTATATTGATCAACTCAAAGCCAGTCCAAACTTCGCAAACTATGCGAATACTATTGCAAATGGATTGCTTTCTGCTAATGATGTAAAGAATGCACTACCATTATTAGAAGAGGCATACAACACTGCATTACAAGCTAAAAAATCGACGGATCCCAAAGTAAGTGCTTCTGCAAATCGGGCTTATAATATGGTGGTTCCCAACTATGCTAAAGCATTAGCCGAGCAGGGCAACGTTGACAGATCTGTTGTATTGATGCAGGGTTTCTTAAACGAATTGCCTGTTGCCGCTTCTGCAGCTAACAATGTACTGATACTGGGACGAGGCTATATTAAACAAGGGAAAGATTTGGATGCATTCCTGACATTTGAGAAATTTATGATCAAAAATGGGAAGAATGAAGATGTAGTCAAAGAAATCGAATTGTTATATAACAAGCTTAATGGCAATAAGAGTGACTTTCAGGCATACTTTACCAATATTGATGGGCAAATTAAAGATGCATTAGTGTCAAAGTACAAATCTGAAATGATCAAGAAAGAGGCTCCGAGTTTTTCGCTAGTGAATCGTGACGGAAAAACCGTGAGTCTTGCAGATATGAAAGGAAAAGTGGTTGTATTGGATTTTTGGGCTACTTGGTGCGGACCCTGCAAAATTTCATTTCCAGGTATGCAGGCTTCCGTGAACAAGTACAAGGATGACAAGGAAGTGGAGTTTCTATTTATCGACACTTGGCAGCGAGAAGAGAACTATAAAGATCTAGTAAACGAATTTATCACTAAAAACAATTATACTTTCCATGTACTCTTTGACGAGATGCAGGATCGTGGAAAAGCGACAACGACGGCATATGGAGTTAAAGGGATTCCGCATAAAGTCGTCATCGACAAGGAGGGTTTTATACGCTTCGAATCATCGGGAGGCAGTGCAGATGTAGAAAAAATCGTCAACGAAATGGAGACAAAAATTGAGTTGGCTCGTAAGGGATAAATAAGAAATTCCCCCAGAAGGTCTCTCACTTTCTGGGGGAATTGTTAAATGACCGTTTTCCCTTCCAAGCAACACGCACTTCCACTTGTATACCTCAATCTATTGAATTGGAGATGGATTATTATTAATGATCGTTTTGGGTGACGAAACACTATAGAAGTGCAGTTGTTCTGCTTCAAATTTATGATATAGCGTCTTCAATACATCATTTCTAAAAGGTCCAGCATTGGCTGCTGCATTAATCCAACATCCTAAATTGAGATACACCATATCCTCACTCACATCTTGCACACTCACATTAGTACCTAGATCTTTCAAACAGTATGCACTGCCTTCCATCGCCTGAGTAGTCCATTGAATTGCCTGAGCCAGATCGACCCTTCGGTCTACTTGTATCGTGAAGCTTGTACGGCTATAGTCTTGCGAAAGTGTCCAATTCACAAGCCTCCCAGAAAGCAGGTCCCCATTCGGAATGATGACATCTGCCCCATCTCCAGTCTGCAAAACGCTTGCTCTGATCCCAATTTCTTTAACACGTCCCTTTTTATCAGCCAGCTCAATCTGATCGCCTACACGAAAGGGCTTATCAAAAACCAGAATGATTCCCGAGACAAAATTATTAATAATACTCTGCATCCCGAGTCCAATTCCGACACTTAATGCGCCTATCACTACGGTGAGCTTATCCAGACTCATGCCTAATGCTGATACGGCAAAAAAGAATCCAACAAGGATGATACCCAGCTTAAACAACGGAAAGAGTGTCATCTTTTGATTATAATCTTTATTCAGTTTTCCATCTTGCCCTCCTAAAATGAGTAGGCTAATATTCTTTTGAAGCCAATTTGTTACTAGTAACAGTAAAATTGCGATAGCCATATTACCTATTGTAAAGGATATACTTCCTATTTTACGTGCCTGATTGAAAAATTGATCACTCATATTGAGTAGACGTTCTATAAACTGAAGGTTGTTTGCAAAGACAATAATAGCTAGAAGAACACAGATCAACCGAAGGATATCCCGAACCACTTTAATGGTGCGCCCTTCATTAAACCGGCTCCAAAAGCCCCCCGATACACGGTCTTTCTTAAATTGATTCCGTACATCGCCTATAATCATCTCCGAAAAAAACTGCAGTGTGAATGACTGGACGAAACCAACCGCACAGGCAATACTAAAACTTCTAGCCAAATTAACATATCCAAGCGTATTGGATATAATTGCCATAATACTTAGACACGTAAATACTATGTAAATAAATGAACTGATGTAGCCAGGATCATCTGGTGATTTGATTTTTCGTCTGGTATAAGTCACTAAATACAAGGCTAGCAAGTTAAAAAGGATACAAATGCCACGTAGAAAAAGACCATCGTTGACAATCAGATTGGCCACTACCACCAAAATATAAAATAAGAACAGTGCCGCCACTATCTTGCGCTGGTCTTTGGCTATTCTATCTAAGAGCAACAGACTAAAGATAACCATAATGACCAACTGGGATACCTGGATGAGAAAGGTTGGTGTCACCAATTTTACAAGGGGTAATAGTGTCAAAAACAGGATAATTCCCTTTCCCAAAAGACGACATATTCGCCAAACATTGCTCATCTCGAAGCGCTGTTCGACAGTTGAATTACTTTTTGCTCGGAACTCTATCCTAAAAATCCAATATAAGTACCCTAAAACTAGGATGACCAACAGAATGCGAGATCCCCAATCGGTCTGATTGACATAACGGTTCAGTGATTTGGTACTGGCATAGTTTTGTTTTATACTGTTGACGATATCATTCTTTGTGACATTTTGGGTGTGTGCACGCCAAAGCGAACTCTTTGTCTTGGTAGCATTCGCATCATCTGGCTGGTCCAAAGAAATCGCGTCGCTTAGTTTTAATAGTATATCAGGCGACGTAGACAGGATAGTTTTTATCTTTTTATCAATCGCAGTAAGCGAATCTATCTTTGCAAACAGTTGTTGCTCCGATTGCATAATATAGCTATTTGCTTTCGGCGCTCCAGTCAGGATACTACTATATCTATTTTTTAAAAGAAAAAACTTGTCCTTTGTACCGTGCAGCCCTTCCTTGTAATTTGCAATTGTCTGCTCGATAGACTTAAGACGAGCCATCTCATCTGCCGCATTCCGACGCCATTGCTCTAAACTGTCTTTCGGAGCAGTACTTGATGAATTTGCATATTTCTTGTGGCTATCCTCGATCCTGGAAACAACTACACCAATATCCTTAGCCCGGATATTGGTGATATAGTCTATATTCAAACTTTTAAGGTCAGCACGTAACGAGTCTGCGCTTCTGGATACTGAATCACTAACGGCAACCTTATTCACGAGAGAATCTTGGGCGTAAGATGTACCGATGTATACAAAAAAGGCAAAAAAAGCAAAAAATCTATTCATCATCAAATTAGTCTGGTTAACAAAAATAAACTTTTAAATGCCTCGAAGGTATTCCAGATGCTAAAATAGATGAAATGATCTCATCTAATCCTCCCGACTACCATCATCAGCCATACGCACTATTTTTGGCGTAAAGGTAGCGATTGTATGCACGAGATCCTTCTGGGCTGCCATGACAGAATGGATATTCTTGTAGGCCATCGGAGCCTCATCCATGCCAGCTCCAATAAGCGTCACACCACATGTCATCAATCGCTCTTCGAGATCTGCTTTGGATAAGGTCTTGATGGCCTGTGTACGACTCATTAGACGTCCGGCCCCATGTGATGCCGAGTTGATAGAGGTTTCTACACCTTTACCACGGACCAAAAATCCCGGAGTAGCCATCGATCCAGGAATAATCCCCATAACGCCTTCAGAAGCTGGTGTAGCTCCCTTACGATGTACAATTACCTCCTCCCCATTCCAACGTTCTTTCCATGCGAAATTATGATGATTTTCAACTTTTGCGAGCAGTTGGGCACCTAAAGCTTTCGCAACCTTTGTATGTATGACCTCATGACATGCAGATGCATAGTCTCCCGCAAGATTCATTGCCATCCAATATTCATGCCCAGCTTCGGTATCCAAGCCCATATAGGCTAAATGCTGAGCTTCATAAGGCAATTTGCACTCTTGCTTGGCTATTTTTGTGTAATGGTCTGCGATCATTGCCCCAAGACCTCTTGACCCGGAATGGGTCAGTAATGCTAAGTAACGTCCACTAGGAATACTCAACACGGTATCGGGGCTATCAAATTCCATAACCCCAAACTCTACAAAATGATTTCCACCACCTGAAGAACCTAACTGTGTCCAAGCTTTGTCTTTCAGTGCTCGAATAAACGGATTAGACTCAAAAAGCGGATCTTCGAGCACCTCATGATCCGTACGCTCATGCCTAAGATATCCATTACCAGCTCCAAAGCGGGTATTATCCATGATAATGGTTTTCAATACATCGTGATGTACAGCCAAATAATCAGTCGGAAGGTCGAATATGGAGAGTGCCATTCGGCAACCAATATCCACGCCTACCCCATAGGGGATTATGGCATTTTTTGTAGCAAGTACTCCTCCTATCGGCAGCCCATAGCCCTGATGTGCATCAGGCATTAACGCCCCTGCTACGGACACAGGAAGTTTCATCGCAGTATTCATCTGCGCTTTAGCTCCAGTTTCGATTGCTTCTTCTCCATAGACCGTATACGGTATGGGGTTTTCCTTCAACTTGATCAGTTCTTTTTCAATCTGATCGGCGTTTAACAAAGCTAATGCTAGGGATGCAAAGACTTTATCAGTAGAGTAGCTTGCTGGATTTTCCAATACTGCTTTGAACTTCTGCAGCATTTCCATTCGATTAAATCCCAACCTTTTTTTGTTGATTTTTAAGGCTTCTCCCAAGGCAAAGTTCTCTTTATATCCCAACGCTATCAAGTCGTTGCCATTAATTCTTTTGTTTTCCATTCCTTTTTAAAGTTATAAAAGTTACTGATATCACTGCAAGAGGCAGCAGCTCTTTTTCATTTGCCTCTTGCACCTCTTTCCATTTTTTTAGTTTCTATCCTTTGTATCGCCCCTCGTTCTGTTCCGTCTACCACATCCTATTTGCGATCATATAGTATCGTCTAGGACTTCTCAAGCAATTGTTTCAATTAATCGTCGCCCGTCATTTCGAGAAACAGAGATTGTATTTGTTTTCTCTACAATCTCCTCCAAATACTCCACCCCTTTCAGTTTGATGGACATTGTATTTTCCGCCATAGACTACGCCGTATTCAATAGGATTCCGGCCGAAGCTGTCTCTTCACTCCGGATAATGGTATTAGCTTCTCCGCTCTTCTCTACGATGGATACCTGATCCATGATTTCGCAGACATCTCCTGACTACCATTCCGTCTATGTTGCGATATATCCATTTATACATATATCTAAAAAGCTTTACGCTTATCGGATTAAAGAACACCTTCGCTTCCAACATTACAAAGTTGCAACGTACTGTGCGCAGTATTTTTGCGCACTTAGCAACACTTAAATAAAATCGCAAATAAAATATACAACAAACTGATTATCTGATATTTTATTATTAACAATATCTTAAAAATGAATTCTAAAAATAAGATTACGCAATTACACTGCGTAGTTACAGTTCAAACCGGTAGCTTTACTAATCAAAAAATGCAAAGAAAGACATGGCCATCGATAAACTAGCGCTTATCCGCTATAAAACAATAGACGATTGTCTCGGTCAACGTTATGGTAAGTGGACCTTAGCGGAATTGATCGAGATCGTATCACGTAGGTATTACCGCTATAGTGAGCCCAATTATTCGATCAGTAATATCCCGATTAAAGAGCAGGATATACAGCAGATGAAGAATGCTGCATATCCTGAAGCATCTTAATGGCTTTGCCTATTTTGAATAGATTAGCGATGTGGTCGCCAGACTCGATAATAATTTTCAAAATCAGAAGACCATCGTGTTCGGAAGCACTGAGCGATCGAATAAAGCGATGCCGCTTTAAGGCCTTAGACCGTTATCCATCTTGACTGTTGTATAGATCCTGTAATAGGACCTTGCATATCTGCCAAGGTTAACGATAAAATTTATGTAGAGATCTATAACGATTTAGGGTATTATATTGTATTTGGAACAAGTATTTCCAAAAATTAAATTTTCCCATCACTTGGAGAGCTAAAGGCTGCGAACCACGCTCTGTCTTCGATACTGCGTAGGAGAAACACCCAGAAGTCCCTTGAATAGTGAACTAAATGTGGACAGGCTTTGATATCCCACGCCATACACGATTTCGTTTATATTCAATTGTTCATTTTCCATCAATTCAAGAGCTTTTTGAATACGCGCAATCTTCACAAACTGAAACATACTCATGCCGATCTCGTCCTTAAACCAACGAGCAAGGGTACGCTCGGGAATGTTAAACCGTTGAGATACGTCCGAAAAAGAAATATTTTCGGTAAGATGTTCTTCAATGTACTGTATTACCTGTTGCATTAAATCGGAGTAAGGCGCACTGACCAATAGCGTAACTTTTTTTTGAAAAACGCGTGGCAACATACACCTGAGGCTATCCATAAGCAGAGATCGCTCTATTTCCGGTAAATCTTTACTCCCATGTGCATAGCAATAGTCTAACAACTCGTTGACTAATAACGAGGGGGTATAAACACCAATTTGTTCAAAAAAAGCTTGCTGTGTACAAGTCCGACCGACGGTCAAAAACAGGGTCCGCAGAATCATTTTAGTGGAACGTGACACTAACTTATGACTCAGTCCTGGAGGAATCCAGACATAATAGTTTGCAGGAACGCCATACACACCATGAGAAGTATATAAATATAGAATACCCTGTGCAGGAGAAAGAAGTTGCCCTTGCTCATGCACGTGCATATCCGTATTAAACTGCCCACAAGGGCGTAGATCAATGGTACCATCAGCAATGTAAGGCTCGCATGATAACAAAGGAAGGCTAGATCTTGGCATAATAGAACAAATTTAACTATATTTTGAAAAACTACATCTACAAAAGAAGGGCTAATTTTAAAAAAATAAAATAGAGCATTATGAATAGTAGACGTATCCATATTTTTGACACGACACTGCGCGACGGGGAACAGGCCCCTGGGTGTCAATTGACGTTATCATCCAAATTGGCAATTGCTGAAGAGCTAGATCACATGGGGATGGATATCATTGAGGCTGGATTTCCAATTAGTTCCCCAGGAGACTTCTTAGCAGTACAGCAGATCGCACAATTGGTCCGTCGGGCGCGGGTATGTGCATTGGCTCGTACCAAAGAGCAAGATATCGATATGGTCAGAGATGCATTACAGAAAGCTCGAAATCCCCGCATACAACTTGGAATAGGAAGTTCGGACATTCATATTAAACATAAGTTTAACAGCACACGCGAAAAGATTCTGGAAATAGCCTTTCAAGCTGTAAAATATGCAAGAAATCAGGTCGCCGAGGTCCAGTTTTTTGCGGAGGATGCCGGTCGGGCTGATAATGAGTATCTGGCTAAAATGGTCGAGACAGTTATAGCCGCAGGAGCAAGTATTGTCAATATCCCGGACACCAATGGTTTTTGTACACCTTTTGAGTACTATGAAAAAATAAAATTTCTGAAGGAGAATGTATCTAATATGGAAAAGGCAATACTCTCGGTACACTGTCACAACGATCTCGGGATGGCTACATCCAACACTATCGCTGGGCTTCTTGCAGGAGCAGACCAAGCTGAAGGGACTATCAACGGTGTAGGCGAGCGAGCAGGAAATGCAGCTTTGGAGGAAGTGATTATGATCATTGAGACAAAGCAAGATCTCGGCTTGTCTATTGACATTGATACACAAAAAATATACAAATTAAGCCAACTGGTTGCTCAACACATGCAGAGCCCATTACAAGCGCACAAGGCCATTGTTGGAACCAATGCCTTCGCCCATTCATCGGGTATACATCAGGATGGGGTCTTAAAGAACAGAAGTAACTATGAAATCATCGACCCAGTTACTATAGGTGCTCCGCTCCCCGAGCTCGTATTATCGGCTCGCAGTGGACGAGCAGCCCTACTGGATAGACTCAACAAATTGGGGATCGTCATGGACGATACTAAATTCGCTCATTTCTACCTTCAATTCTTGACTTTAGCTGATCAACAACGAGTAGTCACCGATCATGATTTGTACACCTTAGCCACTTAGCTTAATTACTAGTGTAGGTCCTGAACAATCCACTATCCAGGACCTACCTCATGTGCTATTGGAGAGTTGGGAGTCAATTAGAAACACTTCGTCCCGCCCTACCCATACTATACCTTTTTGATGATCATAGCCGATGCACCTCCGCCACCATTACAAATTGCCGCTAGACCATATACTCCCCCCTCCTGCTCCAATACACTAGTAAGGGTCACCAAGATCCTCGCTCCTGAACAACCGAGTGGATGACCCAAAGAGACTGCTCCTCCGTAAACATTTATTTTTTCTTGAGATAGATTTAAGATCTTGGCATTTGCTAATGCTACGACTGAAAATGCCTCATTAAATTCAAAGAAATCTATATCAGATAGCGTGAGGTTTGCTTTTTTCAACACCTTTTCCACAGCAAGACTTGGAGTCGTGGTGAACCATTCCGGCGTTTGTTCGGCATCCGCATACGCCACAATTTCAGCAAGCGGCAACAACCCCAAAGCATTCATTTTCTCTTCGCTCATCAAAAGAAGTACTGCCGCTCCGTCACTTAATGTAGATGCATTAGCTGCAGTAATGGTGCCTTCTTTTTTAAAGGCAGGTCTTAGCGATGGAATCTTGTCAAAATTAACCTGTGTAAATTCTTCATCTTGATCAATTTGCTGCATTCCTCTCTTCGTTTCAATCATCATCGAAAAGACTTCCTTTCCAAACTTCCCTTTCTCCCATGCCTGCCGGCTACGGGTGTACGAGGTAATTGCATAGGCATCCTGCTCTTCACGCGGGACTGCATACTTTGTGGCACACAACTCTCCAAAGGCTCCCATGGCGTCTTGACTATACGCATCGCTTAATCCATCTTTTTGCAAGCCATCCACAAGAGACTGATGCCCATATTTGGCTCCCCATCTAACGGCGGGTGCATAGTAGGGCACCTGACTCATACTTTCCATACCACCTGCTAACACGACGTCTGCGTCCCCTAACAAGATGGACTGTGCCCCCAATGCTACAGCTTTCATTCCGCTGGCACATACTTTATTGATCGTCGTGCATGTCACACTATCGTGTAGTTCTGCGAATTTGGAAACCTGTCGTGCAGGCGCCTGCCCAATATCCGCTTGCAATACACAGCCCATTAACAGCTCATCTACCTCCTCAGAAGCTAACCCTGATTGCTTCAATACTGCGGAGACAGCCTTTGCTCCCAAAGCCGTTGCCGAAAGGCTAGACAGTCCTCCTCCAAAACTTCCAATAGGTGTGCGTTGAGCAGCGACAATAAATACTTTTTTTGACATCATTACTCTTTTAGTTTATAATCATGGTCGACTAGCATTAACCATCGTTATCTTGAAGTGCGCCAAGATCCGATAAGTATGGACCATTCGTTAAGTTTATTTGTTAAATATACGCAAAAGTATCGAAATGATTTTTCTTCTGGTGCCATGATCAACCTAGAAACGAGAATCTCCATTGACTCGTAAAAACGTTGGTGGTGAATCCGTTTAAAAAAAATTAAATGTAAAACTTGATAAAAAAGTCAAGTTTTTACTTAATTTCGTCTCTATACTTTTTATAAAAAACCAAATTATAATAGGGTATTTCATTAGCCAATAAAACTTTTTAGCATATGCAGGCAACACTATTGACAGCTGAGCACCAAATATTCCGCGAGACCCTACAGTTATTCATCCGAAAGGAAATCCTGCCTTATATTGACCAATGGGAAAAAGAAGGACAAATAGACCGGTTGATCTGGAAAAAGATGGGAGAAATGGGGTTTCTAGGTCTTAACTACCCAGAAGCATATGGCGGCCTAGATCTGGACTTCTATTATTCCATGATCCTTTGTGAAGAACTTTCGTACTGCTATTCCGGTGGATTTACAATTTCAGCTCTGGTGATCCAGTATATGTCTGCACCATACCTCTTCAAGCATGCATCTGAAATGCTCAAGCAACAATATTTATCAGGTGTGATAGCTGGTGATCTAGTGAGTGCAGTCGCGATTACGGAACCAGGGGCAGGATCAGATATACAACATATCAAAACAACTGCAGTACGCGAAGGAGACTATTACGTTGTCAATGGTTCCAAAACTTTTATCACAAATGGTTACTATGGTGACTTCTTCATTACAGCGGTCAAGACAGATTCCAGTAAAAGAAGTAAAGGTATCAGCCTACTGCTCATAGAAAGAAACAGTCCGGGAGTAAGCGCTAACAAGATTGATAAAATGGGTTGGCGAGCATCGGATACTGCAGAGCTTGGCTTTGATCAAGTAAAAGTACCTTTCACCCACCTCATCGGAGAGGAAGGTGCTGGCTTTCAATACTTAATGGGCGGGTTGCAATTGGAACGTCTTACTGCAGCTATTCATAGCCTAGCTACAGCTGACTCGGCACTGCAATATACATTGGCATATATCGATAAGCGCGAGGCTTTTGGGAAAAAGCTTCAAGATTTTCAGACATTAAGACATCGCATAGCACAAATGGTTGCGGACCTTGCGACGACTAGAGCATTTGTCTACCACTGCTGTGATCTACAACAGCGTGGAGAATATGCCGTACAGGAATGTTCCATAGCCAAGCTACAGACAAGCGAATTAGCAATTCGCGTAGTCAACCAATGTCTACAGCTCTTTGGAGGATATGGATTTACAGAGGACTACAAAATTGCGCGTCTCTATCGGGATGTCCGTGTCGGTACGATTATAGCAGGTACATCGGAGATTATGCTGGAAATCATTGCCAAAACTGCGATTGATAAAGTTAATTATCACGTGCGTAAAGATGTATCCACACAGGTCGAATAGATCGAAAACCTCCTTATAAAAGAAAACACGTTTAGCAAAGTTTTTAGTTTTACTCAGTCTAGTATGCCCATGTCATCTCATCCGAATTTTCCATATTTTTCCTGCGAACAGGATTCGCAAAATATCATATGCATTACTCCCAATACCTCACTCGAGTCTACTCCTAATTATCTTGAATATCTCGAATCACTCATTGCTATCCTCCTGCACTATAGCCAGCAAGCTGATATCAAAGGAATAATCAGTTGCAACAACATACATCAAGTCGAAATAGACTATAAAATGCTCTACGAGATTGCAAAGCACGTTGATTCTTTTGAACAACGACTACGTAGCCTCGCTTCCCAAATCTCTACGTTAAGAAAATTGCGGAAACCTTTTGTAGCTCTTATCCAAGGGAGGCATCTAGATACGTCATTGCCACCCATGCTTTGGGCATCCTACCGAATTGCCACAGAGGATACGCGAATTGGTCTTGTCGAATCAAAATATGGCTTATTTCCAGGATTCAGTACGACCGTCCTAATGAGTCGACTCTTAGGATCGGAAAGCGCCATCTCACTCTTAACGCAAAGTAGTATCTTGTCAGCCAAAGATGCTCAAACTGTTGGATTACTTGATGAAATGGCCGCAGACACCTCCACCGCATTAGCAGGAGCTAGACAATGGATACTACATCAATCATCATCTGCAAGGATCGAACGGCAACTGGCGTTCGACGAGCATGCTTTTGATCTAGCTTCATCTGCCATCCGATCTAAAACCAGAGACTTGATTCCTGGAGTCAGTAGCTGTTTGGAGATCATTAAAGCAAGTCAGCAATTTTCTTTAGAAGAGGCCTTGCAATACGAAGCAAAACTTTACACTGCAGTATGGAATAGTAAAGAGGCCGTGAGTATGATACGTACGCACTACTATGGTATACGGGACGCACAACAATCATCCGGCACCTCAAGTAGTGTTACATACAAGCTCCAGCGATTAGGAGTATTGGGAGCAGGTATGATGGGATCTGGAATAGCCTATGAGGCAGCACGCGTTGGTGTAGCTGTCGTCTTAAAAGACGTTAGCCTTGCCGCCGCAACGTCAGGTAAGAATTATTCGGAAAAGCTCACCGCCAAACTAGTACAACAAGGACGCATGAGCGAAGAGGTTCGTCAACAACTGCTCGATCATATCTCCCCTACCGATGTCATGAGTGACCTCGAAAATACCGACCTCATCATTGAAGCTGTTTTTGAAGACCAAGGACTAAAGGCTGAGGTGACGCTAGAAAGTTTACCGTACTTGAATGCCTCTGGCTTTTTTGCCTCAAATACTACCTCCCTACCAATTACGACACTCGCTTCGATAACTACACGACCTGAAAATTTTATAGGTATGCATTTTTTCTCACCAGTAGATCGTATGCCACTCGTCGAAATCATATTAGGAAAGCAGAGTGATGCGAACACATTGGAAAAAGCATTACAGGTCGTGCACCAGCTAGGTAAGATACCTATTGTTGTCAACGACGGACCCGCATTTTTCACTTCTCGTATATTCTTCAACTATCTTCTAGAGGCCATTACTATGCTTTTAGAAGGTATACCCGCTTCCTTAATTGAACAAGGCGCCCATAGAGCCGGATTTGCAGTGGGTCCCTTGGCTGTACTGGATGAAATTTCATTGGCGCTCATGACGCATGTGTATGATCAATTCCCTAGACTTCATTCCAGTCAGCAACGTTGCTACAACTATCTAAAAAGATTGATGGATATGGGCCGAAACGGAAGAAAAGCTGGTCATGGGCTATACGATTATGATACCCTAACGGGAAAGAAAACTATTTGGTTGGATGAGGCACTCCCCATTTTAAACGCCCCCCCTAGTCTAGCCTCCATTCAAAAGAGGTTACTACATGTCATGGCACTGGATAGTTATCGCTGCCTGGAGGAAGGTGTACTGGTCCGCCCAATTGATGGGGATATCGGGTCTATTCTAGGAATAGGCTATGCCCCGCATACTGGTGGAGTATTTGGTCATATCGACCAAGTTGGCCTACCAAATTTTGTAAAAGAGTGTCAGGCATTCGCTCTGTTGGGTGAACAATGGACAGTTCCATCTTCGCTAATCAGCCTAGCAGAGAGAGATTACCGCTTTTATTCAGCTTTCTACTCAAATTGGCCACCAGCCTAATAAAGAAGCTGACAAGATGCTCCATTAATATATTAAGTTAGTGTCGGCGCTTTGGAGATCTTACAATCATCTTCGACACGCCGACACTTAATTCATTATGGAGGTGTCCAACCTTCCTATTAATTTTTACTTTGTCAAGAGATCTACCAGACGGTTTACATCCATTTTGACAAACGTATCATAGTCCAAAGTTGCTTCTACAATCTGTCGTTGTTGTTTTTCTGAAAATATACGTGCTAGATTGCGCTTATATTTTTCGATCAGCTTCGGTATGCCTTCTTCCCGGCGTCGAGGGTGGCCTATCGGATACTCCACCAAGATCTCTGACAAGACCACTCCATCTTTCAACTCGATTGTCAAGCCATTCGCGATAGCCCTTTTCTGCGGATCATGATAATCACGGGTAAATTGCGGATCTTCAACGCAGGTAATTTTGTCTCTTAACATATCAATACGCACATCCTGAGCAATATTATCTTCATAATCCTCAGCAGTCAAACGGCCAAATATCAAGGGTATTGCTACCATGTACTGGATACAGTGATCTCGATCGGCAGGATTGTGCAAGGGTCCTTTTTTGTCGATGATACGAATCGCAGCTTCGTGTGTACGAATAGTCACCCGAGCAATGTCATCAGCGGTCTTTCCTATATTTTGAAGTACAGTATGGAGTTGCATTGCGGCTTCGGCAGCTGTCTGTGCGTGAAACTCAGCTGGGAAGGATATTTTGAAGAGTATATTCTCCATTACATATGTCCCATAAGGACGTTGAAATTTGAAAGCTTGCCCTTTAAAAGATACATCATAGAATCCCCATACAGGTGCCGTCAATACGGAAGGATATCCCATCTCTCCTGTCTGTGCCATTAGCGCTAGCCGAACTGCGCGCGAAGTTGCATCTCCAGCTGCCCAAGATTTTCGGCTACCAGTGTTGGGGGCATGTCTATATGTGCGTAGGGCCTGTCCATCTACAAAAGCTAAGGATATGGCATTGATCAATTCATCACGTTGAAGATCTAACAATTTTCCTACTACAGCAGTAGAGGCTATTTTCACTAGAATGACATGGTCCAGCCCAACCTTGTTGAATGAGTTTTCGAGGGCTAACACACCTTGTATCTCATGTGCCATGATCATTGCATCGAGGACCACAGACGCTTTCATAGGATTCTCTCCTGCAGCTATACGGGTACGGCTCAGCCAGTCTGCTGTAGCTAAGATACCCCCTAGATTATCCGAGGGATGCCCCCATTCTGCCGCCAGCCACGTATCGTTGAAGTCGAGCCATCGAATAATGGTACCAATATTAAAAGCAGCCTGTATAGGATCCATTTGGTAATTGGTACCCGGGACCTTAGCACCATTCGGGACCACAGTACCAGCGACAATAGGTCCTAATAACTTAGTACATGCGGGATACGTCAGCGCTTCAAATCCGCAACCGATCGTATCTAAAAAACAATAAAACGCTGTTCTCTTCGCTATACTACTTTCAACTTTATAGTTCAAAACGTAATCAACAATACCCGTCAGCACACTATCGGGCTGCGGTCGTTCATTTAAAATCAGTGAAGCCATCTTCTTATTAAAACTATATATTAATCTAAATATTTAAAAAATCTTGATCACAAGCTCCTGCAGCTATCTTTCAGCAAGCGGAACGAAAGGTCTATTATCAGGTCCTACATAATTGGCACTTGGTCGGATGATTTTCCCATCCTGTCGCTGTTCAAATACATGAGCAGACCATCCCGTAATACGGGACATCACAAAGAGCGGCGTAAACATCTCTGTTGGGATCCCCATGAGATGATAGGAAACTGCAGAATACCAGTCCAAATTAGGAAACATCTTCTTCTCTTCCCACATAACGGATTCTAACCGTTCAGCAATACTATACAAGGTCATGTCTCCAGCTTCTTCGGATAGCTCTCTAGCGATCCGTTTGATAACCTGATTTCGCGGGTCGGCAATAGTATATACAGGGTGGCCAAATCCAATGATCACCTCTTTATTATCCAGTCGCCTTCGGATATCTGCCTCTGCTTCATCAGCATTGGCATATCTGCTTTGAATATCAAATGCCACTTCATTAGCACCTCCGTGCTTAGGACCCCGCAATGCGCCTATAGCACCTGTGATGCAAGAGTACATATCAGAGCCTGTACCAGCAATAACACGGGCTGTAAATGTGGAGGCATTGAATTCGTGCTCAGCATAGAGGTTGAGCGAGATTTGCATGGCATGCACCCAAGAGCTTGGCGGTGGTGTACCGTGCAACAAATGTAAAAAATGACCGCCCAAAGTGTTATCATTTGTCTCCACCGCAATTTCGCGTCCATTTTGACTAAAATGGTGCCAATACAGTAAAGCCGAAGCCATCGAAGCCATCAATCTGTTGGCGATATCTCGGGCGCCCGCTAACGGATGGCTTTCTTTCTCGGGTTGAATGCTCCCAAAAACGGATACATAGGTCCGCAGTACATCCATAGCGTGCGCTGTTGTCGGCAACTGCTTTAAAACCTTCTGAATAGCTATAGGAAGTCCACGTTGACTAATCAATTGGGTCTGATAAGCGCCAAGTTGTGGCTGAGTCGGTAAAGCCCCATAAATTAATAGATAAGCTACTTCTTCAAAACTAGCGTTATCTGCAAGATCAAGGATATCATATCCTCGGTAGTGAAGGTCATTTCCGCTTTTACCTACAGTACTCAAAGCTGTATTGCCCGCTGTAACACCTGAAAGTGCTACGCTTTTCTTAGGTCTAAAACCTGTTTCATTTGTTTCATTCATCATCTTTGGTATTGAACAATTGATCTAATCGGTTTTCATAATTATAATAATCGATGCTATTATAGAGCTCTTCGCGTGTCTGCATACTATCGATCACACTAGCCTGGCTACCGTCTTGACGGATATGACCATACACATTGGCCGCAGCTTTATTGGCTGCGCGAAAAGCGGATAATGGATACAGGACAATAGCAACGCCCGCCTCACGTAATTCATCACATGTAAACAATGGAGTTTGCCCAAACTCGGTTATATTCGCCAAAATAGGCAATCCCGTAGCCTCACTAAACTGGGTGTATACCTCTAGGTCTCGGACAGCCTCTGCAAATATAAAATCCGCGCCAGCCTCTTTATATGCCACAGCACGTGCTAAAGCATATTCCACCCCTTCGGAAGCGAGTGCATCTGTACGGGCGCCTATAACAAAATTAGGATCTGTACGAGCGTCTACAGCAGCTCTGATCCGATCCACCATCTCAGCAGATGACACCAACTCCTTACCTGGGCGATGACCACAACGCTTGGCCCCCACCTGATCTTCCATGTGTACTGCTGCTGCGCCAGCTTTAATCAATGATTTGATGGTCCTTGCTACATTGAAAGCTGAGGGACCAAATCCGGTATCGATATCAACCATCAAAGGCAATGGACAGATGCTGGTAATACGATCCACATCAATCAATACATCTTGGAGTCCCGTAATGCCTAGATCCGGCATTCCCAAAGATCCAGCGGCAACACCGCCACCGGAAAGGTAAATTGCTTTAAAACCGGCCTGTTGGGCTAATAAAGCATGGTTTGCATTGATTGCACCCACAACCTGTAAAGGCTTTTCACTTTTGATTGCTTCTCTAAAAAGAAGACCTGGAGAATTCATCATATAATTGGATATTGAAAATAAGCGAGATACAAGCCCATTTGCTGGTGGTGTCTCTCCGACCTGCTGCGCTTCAACTAGCTTAACCACTGGTTTACATTCCTTCTTTTTAAAGATACAAATAATATCTCAGCTTGGTCATGCCATCCATGTAGATAATAGACATCGTAACCACTTGTGAACTAGCTAGACCAGTTGTCAAAAAAATGTTTGAATTGAAAAGTCAAAAAAAATTTAGATCTTCGATAATCAGGCATACATGGTAGTCTGTATCAATTAATTTTGGATTTTTATTGACAATATGATTACACTTGATCAAATCAAACAGCTACATAGCAAAGTTAAGTCTGGAGCTGACTTTCCTACATATATTAGAGAAATTAAGGATTTAGGCATTGACAATTATGCTGTCTACGTTACCGATGACCATACCGAGTACTATTTCTCCAACGGCATGCAACTTTCTTCTGATGCATTATATGAAACGTTGGACATCGCTGCAACAGCAGATTTAGGGCGATTTCAAAAAGATCTAAATCTCATCAACAAGGAAGGACCAGCTATTTGACATTTTGTACTGACTCTGCAAGATCGGGTATAGACAAATGGTCTGTATCTACGACTGAATTGACATGTACGTATTACGACATCGAAGGAAAAGATATTCTGACAGAAATCATCCCTTCCTAAATAATTGAATCATTACACTGTACTCTCTAACGTAAACGGAACTATAAACTGTTAAAAAACGTTAAAAAAATATGACACATTGAGAATCGGCATAAGACTTGTATAAGTAATTATTCATAATTTAGGTTTATAATTGGTTAGTTAAAAATGCTGAAGCTCCCCGCTTCAGCATTTTTTATGAAGTATTATACCGAAAAGTTCTACCTTTATCACATCAAACATTTTTGAGCATTGATGACCGGAATTACTCTTCACTTGGGCGATTGTAGCCAATTGATACCACTTCAAACACTATTTGTCGATAGTGTCCAAGCAGTGTGTGTTCAAGACTATACTCCACAGCAAATAGCGGCCTGGACATCGGGTATCGAAGACAAAGCACGATGGGAAGATCACCTTTTAAATCAATATGTACTCGTAGCGAAAAAACATAATGAGATTGTAGGATTTGGCACCTTGGATAAAAATGAGTACCTGGACATGCTCTTTGTCCACAGAGATTTTCAACGGCAGGGAATAGCAAACTTATTATATAAAGCTCTCGAACACGAAGCCATTCAAAATAAAAGCATTAAACTTACTGTTGATGCGAGTATTACAGCGCTGCCATTTTTCGAAAAAATGGGTTTTAGTATATTGATGAAACAAACAATCGTGCGAAAAGGTATTTACCTCACAAATTACAGCATGGTCAAAGCACTACAATAACAATTGACCTATTCTTTTTGAGCTTGCAACCATTGTTCATAGGAAACCACTCCCAGCTCAGGTCTACCTTCACCGTCCAAGATGGCAATGAATTCCAACTGATTACCGTCCGGATCATTGAAGTAAAGTGCCAATGCTGGCATCCATGCAAAAACCATGGGCTGCTCATGACCGTCCTTAAGAAAATTGTAAGGTTTCAAACTTCTTTTCCGAAGAAAGCTAACACCTTGATTCAAGATATCTTCCTTACTGCAAGTAAAAGCAAAATGTCTTGTCTGAAGATTATCAGTCTGTTCCCAAAGGCCCAACATAGCATTCTTTCCCTCTCCTATCCATAAGAACGCTATTCTCCTATCTCTATCCAAGTGAGACAGTTGCAGTTCCAAAACTTCCGTATAAAATTTTACAGCGGCCTCTAATTGTCTGACTTGAATATGTGTTTCGTATAATCCCTTTATCATTTTTTATATATTTTAAATAGACAGACTTGTTCTATTTATGGCAATCTACAAAAATGAACGCTATCACAATATATTCGCCGTTCAAAATCCCATATTTACCGTCTTTTTTCTGGCACTGGACTATTTATCATTTGTCCAAAAGGTCCAGTCACCTACCTTTGAATCAAACATTAAGGAATAACTAAACACTAAGAAATTAAATATCATGAAAAAATCAATTACCACCATCGCTACTGCTCTAATGATGATCGTTTCGTTCAGCTCATTTGCGAAGTCCACAAACAATCCACTGACAAATCTAAGCTCCAAAGCAACGATTAAAGCATATTTAGAGGCCAATGCATTAGCTAACTTATCCAGTAATCCCCAACTATTTGCTTCCGACTTTGAATATCAGACAACATCTAAACCAAATGAAAAATTCAATAAAAAACAATACCGTGATTTCTTAAAAAACACGAAAGGCTTACAATACGACTGCACCACTTCCTATGAGATCATAGATGAGAGTTCTGACATATCTATCGCCAAAGCAACCATGACTTTCCAGAATTTTACACGTGTCGATTACATTACCCTTACACGCAATCATAATAACTGGCAGGTAAGTAAGGTAGTCACCACATATCCTTAAAATCAGCATAGTTTTATTAGTACCCCCAATCCTAGGTCAAAAGCTAGGTTTGGGGTACTAAAATGATAAAACGGAGTACAGTATCTTTTTAAGCTTCTCGTCCCTATTTCATCTTATTGAACATATATTTCGCAATCTTCCACTGTCCACCCTCCTGCTGCAATATAAATAGTTCTCTATTCTCCTCCGCAGATAGCTCATTAGTAGCTAGCAATATTTGGGTACCGCTAGATATTGTTCGAGCAATCGCATATTGATCGTTGATAAGGATTATCTCTTCGATCATAAATTTGACATTCAACCTTAATGTTTTAAAGACAAAGTCGTATGCTTCCTTTAACTCCTCCTGACCTACAGCAGAAGGTCCCCCTTGAGGCATAAAGACACCCCCTTCTGTATAGATCGGCAGCACATTGACTGTCGATGAAGCATTTAGCGCATCTTGATAGGTATAAAGTACTTTTTCAATATTCGTTTTTGCCGTTTCCATTTTATTTGTTTTTATAGGATCACTTTTACTCTCCTGTGCTCCTGAAAATGTCACACCTGTAAACCATAGTCCGACAATAATTATTAAATTTCTCATTCTTTGGTATTTTTCGTTTATATCTTCTCCTTCGCTTCAGCAAGGCTAACCACTTTACCTAGAGCTCCAAATTCATGCAGATCCCCAAAGACTTCAATTCGTATAGATTGATCCAGACCTCCAATCCGCAGGGGTTCGAATCCACTATCTCTAATAAGCTGTTCAATATCGGCGTCGGTAGTTCTGTCATCACTTGCATAAAAAAGTACAGCTTGTTCAGGAGATCTGTTGGTAGCACTAGCAAGGCTAGCGGCTCCCAAAGTGCCAAAGGCTTTAACCAAGGTTGCTTCCTTTGGGAGAAGGATTGCATTACGTTCGCCAGCCGACTCATTTTCGCCGATAATTTTCTTAAACCCTCCATTGCCATCAGGAGCAATGGGGTTAGATACATCGACAACTATCTTGCCTCCTAATACTTGATTGTATTCCACAAAAAACGAAGTGAACGTATTAAACCAAATCGCTGGGATAATAATATCCGCCTCGGCGATTGCTGTTGCAATCTCTCGGGAGGTTACTAGTCCTTTAGATTGGTCTGCAAACTCGTCGGCCTCCCGTTGATTTCTAGAAGCGACAATAAGAGGATGATTATTCTTCACTAAGTTGTTCGCGATAGTCTTACCAATGTTACCTAAGCCTATTACAGCTATCTTTTTTGTTGTTTTCATATTTCTAATTTTTATCGTTAAATCAATGATTCAAAATTAGAACAGAATACAACCGCGTACCAATAAACAAGTTTAAGAAATACGCTTAAACTTGTTTAAGACTATGCATTACCTGACAAGTCTATTTTTACGGATTTTACTCAAGAACTCAGGCGTAATACCTAGGTATGATGCAATTTGGGTATTGGGTAGCCGATTGGCCAACTGTGGGTACTGCTTCAAGAAAGAGTCGTATCGTTCCTCTCCATTCGCACTGATATTTAACAATACTCGGCTTTGCAATTCGATAAATTGATCTTCTATTATAACTCTAAAATTTCTATCAAATTTGGGATAGTAGCTATACATATACCACAGATCGTCCTTCGCGATCTGCAGTACACTAGACGCTTCCAGTGCTTCTATATATAGCAGACTGGGCTTTTTATGGTGGAAACTTCCAATGTCTACAATCCAATCATTCTCGATCGCGAACTGAAGGTTATGTTCCACACCTTTATGATCGACTTTGTACATCTTCAAGCAGCCCGCCACTACGAAAGTATAATATTTACAGATGTCGCCTTCTTGTAAAATAAACTGTCTTTTTTTTATATTCTTTACTAAAACTTTTTCACTTACAACCTTTATTTCCTCTTCCTCTAGTGGGATATAGTTTTTGAAATGATCAATCAGTGGGGCAATAACATTTGACATATAAATAAGATTACAACTCAAATATAACAATCTGCTCTAGAATGTTTGATAGAAAGACATTGACATTTTAACCGATAAAACGCATGTATTTACCGAGTTTTTGCATGGATTGGTCTAAAGTCTATTCTATATAAAGTCTGGCTTATCTACTTTTGAATCAAACATTAAGAAATAACTAAACACCAAGAAATTAAATATCATGAAAAAATCAATTACCACCATCGCTACTGCTCTAATGATGATCGTTTCGTTCAGCTCATTTGCGAAGACCACAAACAATCCACGGACAAATCTAAGCTCCAAAGCTACGATTAAAGCATATTTAGAGGCCAATGCATTAGCTAACTTATCCAGTAGTCCCCAACTCTTTGCTTCTGACTTCGAATATCAGACGACTTCTAAACCAAATGAAAAATTCAACAAAAAACAATACCGCGATTTCTTAAAAAATACGAAAGGTCTGCAATATGACTGTATTACCACCTATGAAATCATGGATGAAAACGCAGAGGTATCTGTAGCAAAGGCGACGATGACTTTTCCTACTTTCATACGAGTAGACTATATCACTCTTACACGTGGTCAGCAGAGCTGGCAGATAAGTAAAGTGGTCACGACATACCCCTAAACTGGGGTATTTTTTGTTTCAACCTAAAGCCTAAGTGGAGACTTAGGCTTTAGGTTATTGATTGGCATATTAAGGACCCTTGCGGGAGAGATTAGTATCCCCCACAAGTGATAAAAGATTTAGAGACCTACAATCTCATCCAGTTGAGTTGAAATACTCCGAAGGTGGTTTCGATCTCCCCCTCCAACTTCAACTGTCAGCCAGCCCCCTTTGTAATCCACTTCGCGTACCGTTTTCATGACACTTGCCCAATTGATGTCTCCTTTTAACAGGTCAACGTTGAATCCCTTCCAAAGCCCCTCTTCATTCATCTTCTCCCGGCTAAACTCTTTTGCATGCAGTTTAAAAATCCGCTTGTTCAAGATTTCAATCCAATGCTCCGGCCATCCATACCGCAGTATATTACCAATATCAAAATACCAACCAATTAGTGGATGGTCTATTTCATCTACAAACATTTTAGCTTCAATCGGACTCAAGATGAAATTATTCCAGACATTTTCCAATCCTATTTTCATTCCTGTTTTCTCGACATGCGGAATGAGCTTCCTAACCGAATCTAGGGCGTTTTTGTAAGCCACCCCATAGGATACTTTCTCGCTCACAACACCGGGTACCACCAGCACAGTATCCCCACCTAACTCTTTCACTTCTTGCAAAGACTTCGCAACGGAGTCAATCGTAAATTGACGTATCGAAGCATCTGGATCGGAAAGCGGTTTGGACCAATGGTCTTTATTGACAACACTCGGGATTTCAATACCTGACGCTATTTTTGCCTTTAAGAGCTCCTGGACAGTGATGGCTACAGGACTATTAAACTCAATACCATCATATCCCAGGTCCTTGACCAATTTAAACTTGTCCACTAAAGACAGTTCTTCCTTAATCATGTCATAGCCAAGCCCCTTTTTCAATCGTTTAGGAGCTGTACCCGTAGAAGAAGAAACTATTCCCGAAGCACCAACCATTGGAGCAGCTACTGTGGCTCCCGCTATAAGCGCCGCCGATTTAATAAAATTCTTTCTATTCATCATTCTTATATCTTTGTATCTATGCCAGGTATTGACACCGGCAGTTCATATTTCAAATCCCATGATACATTCTCTGGAAATAGCACCTCATTAGAAGCCAAAGCCGCATCTAGTGTCACCGTCTGCCCAGTATAGGCGGCCATTCGACCAGCTAACGCTACAAGATTAGACTTCACCATCCATTCGCCATCATTCTTCGGTTTTTTGTTTCGGATAGATGCAAATAACTCATCATGCTCCTGTTGGTACATGCTACGAGAGTTAGACTTTTTATAGGCATTCTCATCGGTAAATTTGGTTTCGTCTTCATATTTCCAAGGTCGTTTCCCCGATATGCTGTGCACTCCTGTCCGACAGTCCACCGTACAGTTGCCTTCATTTCCAACCAACTCTACAGCATAGGATGGAGCAGTATTATTCTGTTGTCTGGAGGAAAAATATCCTTTTACGCCATTTTCATATTCATATACCAACGCAAAATGATCATACACATTTCCGAACTTCTTATCAACCCTCTTCTGACGCCCCCCCGATCCGGTCACACTTATCGGTAGCTGGTCTCCCATCGCCCATTGCAGCATATCCAAACTGTGTATAGCCTGTTCTATGATATGGTCGCCCGAAAGCCAGTTATAATAAAGCCAGTTTCGCAATTGATATTCAAAGTCGGTCCACTTGGGCTGTCGTTCTTTGTACCAAAGTTCGCCTGTATTATAGGTACAATCCGCCGCAACAACCTCACCAATTTGACCATCTAGTACTTTTCCAAATGCCTCTCTTTTTGGAAGATGGTAGCGCCAACAGAATCCTGCAACAAGCGCCAGGTTTTTATCTTTGGCTTTCTTAGAAGAAGCTATTACTTTCCTTAACCCCGGAGCATCCACTGCAAAGGGCTTTTCGCAGAATATATGCTTTCCAGCATCAACTGTTGCCTCTAAGTGAGCTGGTCGAAATGCGGGCGGAGCGGCCAATAATACAACATCAACGTCCAGTGCCAGTAAGCGTTTATAAGCATCCAAGCCGACAAATCGGTTGTCTTTTGGTACTTGTACCTTTTCACCCATTGTCTCCTTCAATGTCTTATAAGATTCTTCAATATGATCGTCAAACGCATCTGCCATAGCATAGAGAATAACATTGGGATCTGCGTTCAATGCTTCCATTGCAGCTGCAGTTCCCCTCCCTCCACATCCGATCAAACCGACTTTCAATATATTTGTATTCAATGACCATATTGATTCCGAGGCCAATACGTAATTATTGGCCACAATGCCTGCTACGGCTGTCAAACCCGCAGTTTCTAAAAATTTCCGTCTAGAAATACTCATAATAGTTATAATTTTTTGTTGTTTGTTATACGTTTCACTATGCATTCAGATCATCGGGCATCGCACATAACTTAACCAGTATTTAATATCATATGTTGCCCAAACTTCTATTTATGGATTTTGAATGAGTTTACTGTTTCGATTTATTTCTGCCTGAGGAATATAGAATACTACTCGATTATCTGTTGGCAATATTTTTTGGTAAAGATTAGTCGTAGGCGTATTGCTTAGCGAATGCGTCCCGGGATAATTACGTTCCATTGGGCGGTTGTTTCGGTACAAATCATAGGCTCTGTGTCCTTCAAAAGCCAACTCCAGATACCGCTCTTCCAGGACTACATCGAGGGCAGATTTACCAAGCGCCTGAATCCTACTCTCTGTATACAAGGCCGCACCACTCAATCCAGCTCGCGTACGCAGCTTATTGACATCAGCCAATGCTTCGGTTACATTCCCTCTTTTAGCCTCTGCTTCTGCCCTTATCAGGTACATTTCTGCCAATCGCAAGTACACTGGCGAACTCAGATTAATCTGACCCTCTTGAAGCGAATACTTATTAACGTAATACATAGGTGTTACAGGCGTAAGTTTTTGGTTGTATTGGAGCTTTCCATCTGCAATATATGGGGTTACAAATGCATTTCGTAGATCTTCCGGATATTCTGTTAAAAAATCATAATATTTTTTTGAGGCATAGATTTCTGCCCATCCACTTACCCCCTGTCCCAGTGGATTACCAGACACATCACCGCTAAAATACATCGATCCTATCGATGACATATTCCGGTCCTCGACTTTGGTGTGTCGTATACAGAAAATTGTCTCGCGATTACTTTCTGGCAATGTTCTGAAATATCCGGAGTATTCACTTCCTTGCAAAAGTCCATATCGATTGGCATTGATTACTAAATCAGCATATTTAACGGCATTGACATTGTCCTCTTTGTATAAATATACTCTGGCTAACAGTGCATATGCCACTTCCTTAGATGCAAAAGCATTACTCTTTGCGACGTTCATCATCTCTGCCGCTTTAAGCAAGTCAGCTATTACAAAATCATACACCTCCTTTACCGTACTTCTACTAAGAGAGGTTGCTTCTTCATCCGTAAGCCCTTCCTTTAGAATAGGAATTCCAGGGTTATCACCATTTTTCTGTGGGTATGGTCGACCGAAAATTCGAACGAGATTAAAATGCATCATTGCTCTCAAAAAAAGATTCTCACCTTTAAGCTGGAGCATACCCGGAAAAGCATCATCCGGTACAAATTCAATAATCTTGTTTGCTGCTGCTATCACCTTATAGGCTTGGGACCAGAAGTTAGTACAATGATCCGACGTATTGATATGTGTATATCGATACGCCCTTGTCAAGTCATCTCCTGAGGACTGACCTTGCGCCACAGCATCACCGGGATACTCCATTATAAAATGTCCACTACGCACATAAGATGCATTTTTTAGTACAGCATAGGTCCCGATAGTGGCGGTGCTGACGTCGGCTTCATTTTTCAAGGCCGACTCTTCGTCAATAAATTCGGTTGGATCATAATATTTCTGGCAGGAAAAAAGCAATACAATTAAAGCTATTGATGCCACTTTAGTATAGAGTGAGGATAGTTTCATATCGGTTATTAGATTAGAATGTTAAGTTTAGACCAAAAAGTAGCTTTCTACTGATAGGATACTTAAAACTGGATACTCCTGAAGCCAGATCCACTTGACTGAGTGAGACTTCGGGATCGGGGCCCGAAAACTTGGTTGCCGTCCATAGATTATCAGCACTTACAAATACATGTACTTTTGCCACTCGTAGTTGCGTCAGAAATCTCGGCGGTAGATTATAACCAAAACGCAGGTTTCTAAGACGTATGTAACTGCCATCTTCCAAATATCTTGACGATGATTGGTTCGAGTCTTTATTTCCACCTACCACAGGCTTCGGATGAGTCGCAATGTCCCCTTCTTTCTCCCAGCGGTTCCAGTTATCTTGAAGTACCATCGAGTTGAAAGCTTCATAAAGACCATCGTTATCGAAAGAAACACGTGTCTCATTATAGACATAGTTACCATACACAAAGTTGAAAAATGCAGACAGAGAGAAGTCTTTGTACTTAAAGGTATTGCTTAGTCCTCCCGTAAACTTAGGTGCTGCAGATGTACCGGTAAACTGACGGGAATCCGAAGATGCCGCTTCACTATACACATTGGTAGTCGTAATTGTTCGATTGCCATTCCCATCTATGGTGACTTTCTCCCAGAGTGGATCCCCATTTTTGGGATCTACCCCCGACCATATCGGAAAGTTAAAGGCATCCATATCATATCCGACAGCGATTGGTTGCCTCGCTCCCGAATTAAACACGTCTGCGCCATCGCTAAGTTCCAAGACCTTGTTCTTGTTGAATGCCATATTGAGTCCAGTCTCCCAAGAAAAGCTATCCTTCGTGAAATTTTGAGAGGTGATATTAAATTCTATTCCACGATTCCGTACTGAACCCGCGTTCACCCACACATAGCTATAGCCTGTCGTAGCCGCCAATGGTTTTCTATATAAGAGCTCGCTTGCTTTTTTCTCATATACATCCACACTTATTGCCACGCGATTCCAAAGGGTTAGATCGGCACCAATATTTGCTGATTTTATTTTTTCCCAACTCAAATCAGGATTTCCTTTTTGAAAAGGAGCTGCTCCCGGTAATCCTGTATAGCTAGCTTCTTGAGTGATGCTATAAAGTCCGAGGGCTGCAAAATTTGAAATTCCGTCCGCATTTCCCACCGTTCCGTAGCTTCCTCGTATTTTTGCAAATGAAAAAATCTTACTTTCTTTCATAAAATTCTCATTACTCAAGATCCAAGACGCGCCAAATTGCACAAAATTGGCCGTAGGATTGTTACGTCCAAATTTAGATGAGAACTCATTCACGAAAGATCCGATTAAAAAATATCGGTTATCATAGCTATAATCTGCTTGCACGAGGTATTTCCTAAATCCAACCTGTTCGCGCGCGCCCTTTGGGCTCTGCAATACATCTGTCGCCACCGACATTACGTCCCTCCCTGCAGGCAGTCCCTTTCCCGAGACCTCTGCTGATTCAGAAATGGTTGTTTCGACCTCTGCCACTCCTAGAAGCACCAGATTATTTCGCCCGAAATCTTCGGCATACCGCACACGATTAGAAGTCAAGAATCTATTCGCGCGGCTTGTCCCATTATATAATTCACCAATATTCGCCCCCCCCTGCTTTGTCCGTCGATCAAAATATCGGGCAAAAGTACCATTACTGAGTTGTGTCCGATTATAACTTGATACTGTGATCTTATTACTCAATTTATAGTCTAGATTCAAATCCCCACTTGCCTCCCAATTATCATTTTTATTATAATTATATTGTAGTGAATGTAAGAAATTCTCTTTTTCCCTACCTAACCAATTGGGATAGAAGCGTCCATCAATAGGCTCACCATTAGCATCAAATGCAGGGTCAAATGGCAGATTGATATAGGCATCATACATAGTATTGCTATTCTCCAGGTTGTTTTTGTTCACCCTTCCATTAATAAAGACCGAAGCCTTTAACTTGTCTGTAATTTGTGCGCTTAGATTATTCCTAAAATTATATCCCGTATGGCCAGTTCCCTTTAACGTCCCCTCCTCTCTATAGTACACCCCCGATGTGTAATACTGTACTTTCTCCGAACCACCAGATACAGATAGATTATGATTGTTTACATACCCTGTCCCAAAAGCCAAATTCCACCAATTAGTATTATTATTCAGTACTGAAGGATCCCTATTGTAAAATGTTTTTTGAAAGTCATACAATTCCTGCGAATTCATCATCCGAAAATTGCCCGTCGTCGGATTTCCAAAACCGAATGAATTATTGAACTCCACTTTAGTCTTACCCGCTTTCCCCATTTTTGTATTGATGATGATGACGCCGTTAGCTGCCCTAGATCCATACAGCCCAGTTGCAGCTACATCTTTCAAAATAGATACAGATTCTATATCCGCAGGGTTATATGACCCGCCTATATTTCCATCTACGACCATCAGCGGAGAAGTACTCGCCGAGATCGTCCCAGCTCCACGAATAAGAACCCTGGGCTCACTTGACGGATCTCCCGAAGCTGTAGAGACCACTACTCCCGGTGCTTTTCCCTGTAACATACTTGACAAGTCATTCGCCGTCACATCTTTCAATTTTTCTTCAGAAATATTGCTGATTGAACTAGACAAATATCTCATTTTCTGGGACGAATATCCGACCACCACCACTTCGTCCAAATTATCAATATGCGCATCCAAGATGATATCTATGCGCCGTTGGTTTCCTATTTCTATCTCCTTTTCCTTGTAGCCCACCACCGAGAATACCAGCACTCGTACAGGATCTGGTACATTAAGAGAATAGTTACCATCACCATCGGTAGAAGTACCGATATTGGTCCCTTTGGCCAATACTGTCACTCCAGAAATTGGCAAACTGTTTTCATCCACAACCTTTCCTGTCAATACACGTGTCTGAATTGTTCTTTCGAATCGATTGTTGTCTGTTACGTGGGTTTTCCTGGACTTATCGATTTCCCTAATCAGTACCGTATTTTTATCCACTTCAAAATAGAAGGTACTACCAGTCAGCACATTTTTTAATGCATCTCCAAAAGGCAAGTCCTTCGCTTTTATAGATATCCGTTTTTTACTTCTATCTATAGATGCACTATTATAAAGTAGGTCATATCCTACCTGCTTTTGAATCTCCTCCAATACATCACTTAGCGGTGCATTTTTAAAATGGAGAGAGACCTTCTGTCCATACGATGAAGCATGCACTTGGACGAGCATTACCATCAATAAAAACGCTGTTATTTTCATTATCATAAAGCATTTAATCAAGGTCTTTCGCACAATTGTGCGATTATCTAAATAGATTTTATACATTTGTTGTTGTTTGGTTGATAAAAGTTTACTTATTAACATCAATTAAATTGTATCACTAAACATTTCGATCGGGAGTGTTGCGAGCACTTCCGATTTACTTTTGCCATCTTTCATTTTCACTTCATAACGACTACCCTCCTATCTATAATTTTAAATCTGTAATTGGATATTTTTTCGAGTTGGTTCAATAGTTCTGACAACTTACGTGTACGCAATACCGTACCGCTAAATCTATCATCCGTACTCCCTTCTATCCGATATTCTTTGATATCATACCAAGTTTTTACTTTTTCCATCACATCAAAGATATCGTCATCTTTAAACCGGAAGTACCCCTGTTTCCATGCTAATATGTCCCGCACATCTACTTTATACTTTTCGATCTCTCCACTGTATTTGTTCGAAGCAGCTTGCGTACCGGGCTTGATCCGCATTTTCCTATTATTGGTACCGACTATTACTGCGCCACTCATAAGGGTGGTCAAGACCTTTTCTCTCTTTAGATTTGTCGCCACATTAAATACTGTTCCCAGCACTTTTATTTTTGTATTTTCTGCAGACACGACAAATGGTCGCCCTTCGTAATGGGTCACTTCAAAATATGCTTCACCGACTACCCTTACGATTCGTCGGTCATTTTCAAATCGAGAAGGATAGGTGAGTTTAGTATCCGAATTTAAAGTGACCCGGCTACCATCGGATAATACCAGTCGGGACAGGCTTCCTTTTGGCGAATAGAATGTCTGATCTCCCGCCTTTCCTCCCATTACCGCTTTTATTTTAAAGAGTGTCTCGCCATTAGGTAGCTTGACAATTTCGATTCCCCGTTTTGCAAGTATCGCTGCATCAGTGCGCAAAAGCGCGTATGATACTCCATCATCAAAACTAATAATAGCCTCGTTATGATCGGGCAATTTCACGTCTTCCACAAGACCGTATACTGTCATTACATCTCGTCTATATACATTAACGAAAAAGCTCCCTACAAGCCCTATTGACACCACGACGGCGGCCACTGCTATCCATCGTTTTAAGCGAATTGCAAATATGTTTTCCTTTTGAGAGGTGTTGATTGGCGCTGGACTTTCTTCAACAGCAGCATTTTGGAGATGCGTCGTTTTTAACAACTCTTTTGCTACCACCCTGTCCATTAGATGTTCACCACAATCAGACAAAAGCGCATCTATACCATAGTCCAGAATACCTTTACGAAGCTCCTCCAATTCCTTATTGCCCAAACTATCTTTTAGATATTTTGACAAAAGGCCTTTGAGTCGGATCATTGTTAAGGCTTCAAATACCCGATTTGAGATTTCTTGGTAATGCAAGGGAATTTCAGAGACATCCTCCTCCTGCAGTTCTTTAAGTATACTATTTTTTATCGGATCACTATCTTCGTTCACGAACTGCTGCAATAGCATATTCAGTTCCTCTTTACTGGCTAACCCAATTAGATACTTTTCAAAAGCCTTACTCAATGGTTCGTTTGGTTTCAATTTATCCAGGTTTTATAAGCTATTACGTATAAGGCTTACAAAGTACCTACTCCAAATTGAAAAAAATTAAAACCATTTAAGAAGGAACAAACTGACCAATACAATATTGGGTTGATAGAAGGGTAGCTCCTGCTTCAATAGATTGTTTGCTTTTGTTATGTGGTTATTAACGGTAGACCTACTGATATTCATTTGGCTACAGATTTCCTTGTAGCTTTTTCCTTCCATTTTAAAGAGGATAAATACCTTTTGGCATTGTGGCGGTAGCCTTTCGATAGCCTTCATTAATTGCTCTTGGGCTTGCTTGAATACGAGCTCTTCTTCGATATGAGCGTAGTCTTCCGTATAGTCATGAATAAACTCCGATCGATGCCGCTCATCTAAAGCAATCTTTCTAAAATGATCATAAACAATATTTTGCGCAACAGAAAAAAGAAAAGACCGAAAGGACAGCTCAGCATTGATACGCGCTCTTTTCTCCCAAATCCTTAAAAAGAGCTCTTGCAATATTTCTTCCGCTATCTGTTCAGATTTTACCAATCGAACAATACGTCCCAAAATACGCAAACTATACAGTTGATAGATACAATTGAAAGCCTCATAATCCCCCTCTTTTAGAAGCAATAACAGTTGTTTTTCATCTGAATCAGTGTATATTTTTTTCACGAGCAAAGGGGTTTAACTCTTATCCGTTAAAACGAGTAGGGTTTATGATTTAGGCATTGAATCAAATATAATAGGAAATTTCAGGAAAGCAAAAAATAAAACTAATCCCATACCAAGGCACCTATCCCCTACAGCTATCCCTGAAACGAATAAATGTATCTCCAAACTCATGTACACAATTAGACCTACATTGGACTAAGAAAAGAGGTAAACACTTGACAATATTAAAAAAACAAATTGATTATCAGCAACATACATGTAAAATTAAATTTTATGATCCCAAAACAAAACAAATCATCTCGATCAGCGTTTTTATATATACAGAAAGGTTATTTATTAGCTTTACATCAAAGGTGTAGAGTATAAGGAATAGCTTTAAAATAGAAAGCCCAAGATGTAAAAATCTTGGGCTTTTGCTTTTTTCAGACATTATAAAGTGATAAGGCTACAGCGAGACATCTTTCCGCGTCTCATTCAATATCACATTACTTTTTGTTAAATATCTTGACATACCGCATGGGCATATCAGTCTTTGTCTCATCAGACAGCATCCCAGACAGCTGTTTCACTTCCGCATTACCAATATTGATATTACAGACACCTCTTGTCACGATATTCAAGGTATCCATCGTTACCACTTTTTCAGACCGATCACTGATAAAATTCAAATTCGAATTCTCAACCCGAAGTTCCACCTTGCCAAAATGTTGCTTACCTAGCTGTACGAAGCTACTGTCTAAATCCAGGGTCAGCTCATTGATTCCCCCAGCCCTCTCTGCCATGCCCTCTCCAGGAGCATATATGGGGAAGTCAGATTTTACAGCATTTACATATAGCTTATTCACCTTGAATTCATCCCCTATGTGAAACATCGAAACTTCGTTCAGATAAATCTGTAAGGCATCCTTTTCTGCTACAAAGCTACCCAGACCTACCCTAGTCAATGACAAAGTTGATATCTCAGGTGAAAAAATGGATATAGTAGCCATATGGCGGTCGTTTATATTCTTTACCTGCAGTTCCAGATCCCCTAAATTATCAACTGCATGCTCCACCGAACCTGCCCATTCTTTACTTACTTTAACAGCAAATTTATCTGCTTTTACCAATCGAAGATTCACCAACACGTTGCCATCGCCTTTAATCTTAATCTGTTTAAAGGCCGCCAATGGTATAGTGATCATATACATATCCTTTGTTTGTAGACTTGTGGCTTCATCGCGGCTCAATATTACGTACTCGGCGGCGTCCACACGAGTCATTTTTGCAATCGTATACATCACACTCACCGGAACGACCAGTAATGCTACTGCCATCGTTATTAATAGTTTATTACTTAATTTCATATTGCTATTTTTTCTTGCTAATCGATAGTCGCATCCCAATATTTGGGACAGCTTCTCCGTTATTTATTATTAAAATGCTGTCCAACAAATGTCTTATACATTTGTGTAAGCTCATCCAATCCAATATCCAATAAGTATATATTTCTAAATACGTTTGGTAGTTCTTCATTTATGAAGATCGACTTTCGATAATCTTTTACCTGTTGAATCGCATCCGCCCCTAAGAAAAATCCGACTCCCCGTTTGTTAGCTAGGATTCCCTTCTGTTGCAACAGATCATATGTACGCGCTACTGTATTAGGGTTGACCTCCAATTTTACGGCCATATCACGCACAGATGGAATTTTATCTTCCTGCTTCCATTTCTCTAGCAAGATATGTTCGCACACATACTCTGCTATCTGTAGATATATCGCTTTATTACTACTAAAATCCATTTTAGACCTCCTGTTCCTTTAAACGTAGATAACCAACACACCAGAAAAATAAGGTTAATAGTGTCCCCACAACACTCATTACCTTAAAGACATTCATTTCCTCTTGCCAAAATCCATTTCCTATCAGCACTGTATCGCTAGTGACGCGTCCCATTATGAAGACCACTATTCCAACCCAGCAAGCTATAAAAATCATCAAGCTGATAGCAGTCTTGATAAAGTGAAAATTACGGAAGGCGAGTGACCCTAATAAAAAAACACTGTTCAATAGAAACGGTAAGAATATAAAATATTTCCATTGCTCAGGCGAATCCTTTTTGAGAAGATAGGCAAGATTGTCAATCACAGTGACCGTTCCATCCGGGTTGTGGTACGTGCTTATAGAGGTCGAGATCCCACGAAGATAAGACACAAAAGATAGATCGATCACACTAAAAACAATAAAATAGGATACAAACGTTAGCAGGACAGTATAGACAATACTCACCAGAAATTTTTCCAGTTTAGAGGCCGGAATCAAAAGCTCAATTATTGCTTTCGGCTTTTGTCCCATGTCCGAAAAGTAGTTACTACATATCATCGTCAGAAATAAAAGACCTAAAAATAAGAATAGTGGAACCCTAAAGGACAAAACATAATCCCAATTCCCCATATTTTCGAACGCATCAGCGACGGCAAAACCATAGAAGGCAATTATTATACCTGCCACTACTGCTAGTGAGATCATATAAATCTTTCCAAAATTGATCCACTGCCTTCTGATCAATAGGTAAAATCGGTTAACATCAAATGTATTATTCATGATTCGTTGTGTTTAAAAGAGAAGTAATGCCGTCTTTTTTAGCTAAGACAGCGTTAAAAAAGAGTTCCATATCCAACCTTGATTCCCCTTGATCATTGTTGATCGCGATGGTATTGAATCCTCCAATCCCCTCCTCCATGTAGAGCGCAGCGCTATCTACCTCTTTAACTTTCTTGAATATCAATCGCTTGGTGATCTCTTCAATGGACGCACTTAAGGCTACCTTTTGTTCATCCAACAAGATGACCGTATCAATTAGGTTGTCCAGATCACGAACCTGATGGGTAGAAATGATGATGCAACAATCATCCGTCATCGCCGAAGCCATTATCTTTCTAAACTGAGCCTTGGATGGAATGTCCAGCCCATTCGTCGGCTCATCCATAATGATCAGCCGTGCTTTAGTCGCCAGTCCGAAGGCAATGATGTATTTCTTCTTTTGTCCATAGCTCATTTCGGACAGCTTTTGTTGAGTCGGAATTTCAAATTCTATCAGCAACTCGTGCAAATATTGATGATCGAAGTTCGGATAGAACGGTGCATTCACACTCACATAGCTTGATGATTTGACCGATGGCAGATGAAATTCTTCCGGAATAAAGCTGATCTGTCGTAATAAAGCCGGTTCACGTTTGCGAGGATCGTGTCCCAACACATCTAGTGAGCCCGACCACGGATACACAAGCCCTGCAATGTTTTTCAATAAAGTAGACTTGCCCGCTCCGTTTTTACCGAGCAGTCCATAAATATGCCCTTCTTCCAATTGCATATTCATATCCCTAAATAAAGGCTTGGCTTTATTATAGTTGAAATTTAGGTTTTTAATATTTATCATACTAGTGTACTATTTAAATAATACACTAATATAGAGATTCATTTCATATTCTGTTGTATTTTTTTAAAAATAAAAAAATACAACAGATAACTATTTATTAGAACCTATGCCACAATTACATACAGCTCCCCTTATTCTATCTTAGAAAAATAACCGGTTTCAGGGATGTTATAGCTGCTTTACAATCCCCATATTTGCATTAGCAATCAAAATAATAATGAAGAGGATTACAATTACACTAACTGCACTACTGATGTACTGTGGAGCGACTTACGCTCAAAACAAAATGTTTAAAATTCAGTATGGCCCCGCTCTATCTACTGAATTGGGTGCACAGCAACCGGAAGAGGCTTCCGAGACAGTATTCGAGGGATGGGTCAATAAAGATCTGATTCGCTTCTACACACATGGAGATTACCCTACTATCCAGTTGACCAAAAAGGCGACCGGGCAATCCACTATACTCTACCCTTCTCAGGAATTATATCATATCCTGATCGGTGAGAATGAAGCCGTTGCCAATGCCGCTACGGAAGACATAAAATTGGAATATATACCAGGCAAGCAAAAAAACATTGCAGGATATATCTGCAAACTTGCGCAATTTGATCTGGGCATTAGTGAAGATACCAATGAGCCATCCGTTTTGGAATTTTGGTATACCGAGGCTATACCCACTATATATTGGGGTGATTATGACTTTTTGAGACAATTACCCGGTGCTGTATTGGAAATGAGTATAGGAGGTACAGGTATTATTGCAAATAAAATCAGTCAAGATGAATTAAAAAATGAAGAGTTTGAGATTCCAGTAGACTATACCGAGGCGCAGCCCGCGGCGGACATTGCAGACGATACTACTGAATTGGCAGAGGGGATTCACTCTTACTACAATGATGACAACACTCTAATTGGACTTCGTGATGCTGACGACAATATCATTACCGAAGCGATCTTCACTTCTATCGCTACTTTCAATGGCGATACAGGTATAGCTAGTGATGGCAATTACAACTATGGTACGATAGACAAACAAGGCAAGACAGTCTTTCCTTTTAACTATAGTTACCTCGCATTTGATGAGGACTCTCAGCAGTACCTGTTTGGCAAAGGAGAGCTTTTCGGACTTATGGACAAGAGCGGAAAAGAGATTATTCAACCCAAATACAACATGATATCATTCTTGAAGAACGGCTATTCAACTTTTCAAAAAGATGAAAAAAATGGTATGTTGGATGCCCAAGGCAAAGAGGTAGTGCCTGCGCAATATAGTTATATTGCAGATCACACTGCGACTCATTTCATCGCAGTGGAAGGTGAGACTTATAGCTTACACACGATCAAAGGTCAAAAGTCTGTGATCACCGGTTTACAACACATCTCAATCACAGACGAGCCTAACATTTTCCTAGCATTAAAGGGTGACAAATATGGCTTTTTAGATCAAGACGGTAAAGTCCTCATTCCCTTCAAATACGCATATGCAACTATATTCACCGATGGAGTAGCCACTGTATCGCTAGACGCTGATCTAACGGATATTTTTATGATCGACACCAAGGGACAGCCAGTAGCAGCTGCGGAAGCTGAGTAGTTGCCTAAAATAAAAAATCAAGATTTTATAAAACAAATTGGATTCTTGAACGTTATAGTAATATAAAAAGATTATTTGCAGGCTTTACATATTATATAGTACGGCGAATAATTTTAAACAAGAGAAAGCCCGGGACTTAAACATCCTGGGCTTTTATTTTAGTTTGATTTCCATCCGGATGTAGCTTATATTTTCTTTAACAAAAGGGTTTCCAAATGACTTCATCCCAAACTTTTCGTAAAACGGCATGGCATCCACACGAGCATTACACCAGAGCAGGCGTCCAGCTAGGCGATCGCAAAATTCGAACACAGCGGTCAGCAATTGCACACCAATGCCCCTCCTTTGATATATAGGCAACACCGCAAATTTGCGAAACTGAAAATAGTCCTCTTCTCTGAATACCGATATCACGCCTACAATCTCTGATCCGAGATAAGCAGCAAAATGCGTCCCGTCAAAATCATTATCTATCTGTACATCTTTTAGAGAGCCGTTCGGATATAATACATCCTGCCTTATTTTCCAAGTACGTGGTGCCACCACCTGTTCGATCCAAATTTCCCTACATTTCTTCATAGCATACCCCTATTGTTTGAATTGTGCGTGAAGCAACGCGAGATAGCTTCCATGAGTACACGGTAACGTTTCTTTAATTTACACAGCCAGAATGCTATGGTAACTGCATTATTGCAGTTCCAAAACGATATCAGGATGTTCCGCAATGATTTCGATGAGAATTTCAAAATAAGTCTGACCACTCCCTCTGCGTAAATCCGTGAGCTTCTGTTCAAATAGCACCGTATTATAAGGGGGACCATACGCCAATTTTTCCAGATAATATTGCTCTGTAGCCTCATATCCCAACACCTTCTTACTTCTCTCAGCAGCCATCCACACAAAATGAGGTCGATCTACCTCCATTAACTTTCCAAATCCACCATGCAATAAATCATTAAAGGCATCCAGGCTATTGCTGATTTTCCAATCCTCACCTTCCATAAAGACACGGTTGATTTCAGCATAGAATGAGGCTATATCTTGAATATGATGACCATCAATGATGAAAACATGCTTCATAAATAAAATTATAACAACCAGATTATCATTATTTTGAGACTTTCCAGTTTAAACCATACAACAATTCATCCATATACGTATAGAATTTAACCAAGTCGGGCGTTCCTTTATTGCCATAGTCGTTTATCTTCTTCACCAATCCACCTTTATAAGTGATAACTGTGTTTACAGATGGAAGATCTGTGATATTACGGCTTCCATAGCGATCCTCTAAAGCTGTAAAATTCATTTCCTGCAGCATCCGATAGATACCATTGAGTTGTTTTGGACTGATCTGAGCGATGTATTTACCCTCCAGGTTATTTTTCAGATACTTTTGAGCATCCAGAGTCGCTTCACCATCTTTATTAACTCGAAGCGTATAAGTGGGGCACACACCAAAGCATGGTGTCCTTGACACGGTCAGATCACTTATCTCATACGTATTAACGATGGTTGTATTTTGAAGGCTTTTACAAGAAAGCAACAAAAGGCAGGATATCAAGAGTCCTATGTATTTCATAAGTTTTTTTAGGGATATACTCCAAAAATGTTGCCAAAGGCATTGTTTATGTAGCATCAGGCTCCACCGTAATCACCTAAAGCAGGGCATTGGGTGTAGACACGGGTAGTCCCTTACCGAGTTCCCCTATATTTAAGAGCGTCGTTTGAGCAATTTGTGTCAACGCCTCCTGGGTGAAGAATGCCTGATGCCCTGTAACCAGTACATTTGGAAAACTCATCAGTCGCTGTAACTTATCATCTTCTATGATTGTCCCTGAAAGATCTTTGAAGAATAGCTTTTCCTCCTGCTCATACACATCAATCGCTAAAGCCCCTATTTTTTCAGTCTTAAGCCCATCTATTACATCATTCGTATTGATCAATGCACCTCTGCTCGTATTGATAAGGGTCACCCCTTTCCTCATTCGCAGCAACGATTCCCCATTGATGAGATGACGGTTTTCTGGTGTTAGGGGACAATGCAAGGAAATGATATCTGCATTTGCGTACAATTCGTCGAGAGGCACATACTTGACTCCACTTGCTTCTAATTGCGGGTCCGGATATGGATCATAGGCCAGTATATAACATCCAAATCCCACCGCTATTTTACAAAATGCCTTACCGATTTGCCCAGTACCGATGATCCCCATTGTCTTGCCATAGAGGTTAAATCCTAATAAGCCATTCAATGAAAAATTCTGTTCCCGAACACGGTTATAGGCTTTATGCGTCTTACGGTTGAGCGTCAACAACATGGCAAATGCATGCTCAGCTACCGCTTCAGGTGAATACGCAGGGACACGACACACTTTTAGACCATATTCCCGAGCAGCTTCAAGATCCACATTATTAAATCCAGCACATCTCAAAGCAATAATCTTCACCCCTTTATTAGCCAGCACCTCTACGACCTCCCTATTTACCCTATCATTGACAAATACACATACTGCATCCACATTTTCCACCACATTGACAATATGCGGTCCTAAGTGTGTATCATAAAATTCAAAAGTGAAGATTCCATCACCATTGACCAGTTCAAAAAATTCCCGGTCGTAGGCTTGGGTTGAAAAGAAAGCTATTCGCATCGTATATGCATCTAAATCGTTAGTATCACCTGTCTATTTCAACGGGAGCTCTTGAACGAGTACCTGATACCCATTATATCGCATAGTACCTTTCCATTTTCCATTTACCACGACACGCTTTCCCGTGTTTTTCTCTACAAAGTCTGCTCTAAACGAACAGGTCAGCAGATATCGGTCGACATATCTTTCCAGAATTAACTTGGAGTAAGGTTGAATGGTTAACGACAGTACAGATGAGCTGCCAGATCTATAAGGAGCCTCTTCTGTCTTCGCAGACATCGGAAACTGGATTTCCTGAAATACCGGATGTCCTTTCAGATCCAATTCCTTGGGCACATTTACCTTAAATTTTTCAAGTGGTAAATCTGGCGGTACATATCCTACGCTATCATCCACGTAAAATTGAGAAGTGAGCAGGAGTTCGTCAAAATTCTCTTTGTATTGTAATTCACTTCGTGCATTTCCGAAGTTGGGAAGCTCATCACCAGTCAACTTGATCGTAACGGTATCCACACCATCTCCCTTATCCATATAATAAGCTAGATCTTGGAGTTCGTAGCTTCCATCTCCTGCATCTGCGATAGCATCAGTCTCGTCTTTGGAGCAAGATTGGAATAGCACGGACACCAACATGATAAAAAAAAGACTATGATGAAGTTTCCAATCCATGGTTACGGTTAGTTGAATATCTCAATTCCTAAAATTAACAATAATATTTAAAAAAGCAGCTATAGGTAGATCAATTAGTATCAACTTTGTCTTCCAACTAACAACTATTGAGTGTAGTGATGCTCAATGATGACGATCAATCCATCTATCCCCAATCATGAAAAGAAAGCCTGAGTTACTAATAATTAGGTGAAAGACGTAAATGTCTGCAATAAACGATATACACGAGAAGCGTTTGATATCCATAATCAGCGAAAGACTTCCATTTTTTTTTAAAAGTCGCCGATAGTATGTTATTTTTGAGGGCAGAATAAATAAGTCTAGCAATAGCTTTAAAGATTGTATAAATATGAAGTCATATCTCTTGGTAAATGTTCTCTTACTCCTATCCACAGTGGCTTGTAACACCCATCCGGATAAGAACATGGACGTGACTGCTGTGTATTCCAATCAAAGAGCTAAATTTTCCAACGTTAACTTTGGCACCACCCTTGAAGAAACGTTACAGTCCTGGGGAATGACACTCGCAAGTGGTCAAATAGCACCTACCCGTCCAAAGCTAGACTATGAAGAGTTCATCCTCCACAATGATGCATCCCTGACGCTCTTCAACTTCGACCTTACGCACAAATTCAAGCATGCTTCTCTATTTTACGACAAGAAGAGTAAAGCAGTCTTTCGTTACGAGGTCAAGATCATTGAAAGTGATCCAGCAAATGAAATTCTTGAACGCTTCAAAAAAAAGTATGGAAAGTCACTCTTTAATAAGGAGAATTCCGCTACGTCCAATGCGGTCTTTTTTGATGAAAATGGCAATCAGGTAAAAGATATGGCAGAAAGCATATACGAATGGTATGATTCACGCACCCATATCCTATATGTTCTAATACAACAAAATGATGCTGAGCGTCCCGTACTTGATGTTATTGCGACATACAAAAATCTGATACGGCCCAAAGTAGAAGATACCCCTGAATGGCCTTAGTCGATATAAGGTAAGGATCGTTATCTATCCAAATCTCCCTTTCACATAGTTGCTCGTCATCTCATGCAAGGGGTTGTTGAATAGTTGATCGGTATCCCCCTCTTCCATCACCTCTCCCAAATACATAAATATAGTCTTATCCGCCACACGCTGTGCCTGTTGCATATTATGAGTGACGATTACAATGGTGTAATGTTCCTTTAATTTGAGGATGAGCTCTTCAATCTTAAGCGTACTTACTGGGTCCAAAGCCGAGCAGGGTTCGTCCATCAATATCACTTCAGGGCGCAATGCTACTGCACGCGCTATACAGAGACGCTGTTGCTGCCCACCCGATAGTCTTGTTGCAGGCTTCTTCAGATCATCTTTCACTTCTTCCCACAAAAAGGATTCTTCCAATGTCTTTTGTATGATTTTCTTATCATATGGTAGATTGTTTATTTTCAGTCCATATGCGATATTATCATATATACTTTTTGGGAAGGGGTTTGCTTTCTGAAATACCATTCCGATCCTCTTTCTGATCTCGGTCACCGGTAGACTTTTGTCATAGATATCCTGTCCATCCAGCAGCAGCTGTCCATCGATATGCGCATCTGGAGATAGGTCGTGCATACGGTTGAATGTTCTCAATAGCGTACTCTTTCCGCACCCCGATGGCCCGATCAGTGCTGTCACCTTATTTGCAGGAAATTCGACGTTGATATCCTTCAAGATTTGCTTGTTTCCAAACTTTAGGTTCAGATGTTTGGCCGCTAATTTGTTAATCATTTTTTCTGTATTTATATCGGATATAGAAAGCCGTAAGATTCATCAAAAAAACCACTACCACCAGTATCAGCGCAGTTCCATAGGCGATAGGCCGCACTTCTTCTATTGCTTGATGCTGCGTGGATAGCATGTATAGGTGATATGGCAACGCCATGAACTCTTGATTCAAATAACCATTAGATCCGTTAATGTAAAATGCGGCACCTGTAAACAATATGGGAGCCGTTTCTCCTGCGGCTCTTGACAGGGTCAGGACGATCCCAGTCATGATACCCGGCATAGCTGATGGCAGTACAACATCCTTTATACATTCAAATTGTGTAGCTCCTACTGCCAAAGCAGCCTCTCGGGTACTCTGGGGTATACGCATCAGTGCTTCCTCTGTTGTAGTAATGATATAGGGTAGGGAAAGCAATCCCAAGGTCAACCCTGCTGCCATTAGAGATGTCCCCATGCCCAATGCCTGTACGAATAGCGCCAACCCAAATAGACCATAGATAATGGATGGTACACCCGAGAGATTACGTATAGAAGCCCGGATCAGCCGAGTCATAGCATTGTCCCGCGCGTACTCATTCAGATACACTGCACAACAGATACCAAAGGGTATCGCAAATAACGCGGTGAGGAGTGTCAACAATACTGTCCCGATAATCGGGGACAATATCCCACCTTTTGTCATCGCTTCTTTGGGCAGTGTGGAGACAAAGTCCCAGGATAGAGATGTTGCCCCCTTTGATATGATCTCCCAAAGAATAACGATTAGAAAAAAGCAAACAACCATTGTACTCCCTAATAGGGTACCCCATTCAACTATAGGTGTCAGTTTTTTTAGTTTAAATCCCATGATATTTTCTAAAACGGTTAATAAAAAACTCACCGATCAAGTTGGCAATCAATGTCATAAAAAACAGAACAGTTGCAATGGCAAAAAGTCCAAAATAATGCGTGGTCTGATAAGGCACCTCCCCCATCTCTATCGCTATGGTAGCCGTGATCGTCTTCATCGAGTCAAAGAATCCTGTCGGGAATGAGGAGGCATTCCCTGTAGCCATTAGCACCGTCATGGTCTCTCCGATAGCTCGTCCCACACCCAACATCACTGCCGCAATAATACCTGGAGCTGCTGCCGGGATCGTCACCTTGAGCAGCGTTTGCCATTTATTGGCACCCAGCGCATAACTTGCTTCTTTATAAGTCTTAGGAATTGCATGGATGGCGTCCTCTGCCACAGTAATAATGGTCGGCAAAGCCATGATCGCCAAGAGTACAGCGCCATTCAATGCATTCAAGCCATTGGGTAGCCCCACTAAAGATGCAATCTCCGGTCCTAACAATACAATACCTAAAAATCCAATGACTACAGAAGGTATTGCGGCCAACATTTCGATTATCGGCTTCAATATATTTTTTAACCTTTCACCAGCATACTCCGATATAAATGCAGCGGTACCTATTCCCAGAGGAATGGCAATGGCCATCGCTCCAAAAGAGACAAGGGAAGTACTCACAATCAGTGGCAGAATTCCGTAAGAAGGATCCGCTCCCGTAGGATTCCACTCCATGCCCGTAATAAAATCTAGAGGTTTGACATCTATAAAGAAGGCAATCGCATTGTATACCAGCATAAAAAAGATACCGCCCAGAAGAGCCAGTACCAAGAAACCAGTTGATTTAAAAACAACCTTAAACAGCCGGTCCACAAACAGTCGGGTTTTATACTTCATAACTCAGATTATTCAATGATATAGTAGCCTGATGACTGGATAATAGACTTTCCATTATTACTTTTTTCAAAATCAATAAAAGGCTTTACCTTATCCCAGGATTCAGCTAAGACAAATTGATACAAGGGTCGCTGAAAATAGTATTGACGCTTATTTATTGCCTCTTTATCAATCGGCGAGACTCCTGCCGATTGGGGATCCGTTTTTATTTTCAAGACTTTCACCGCTTGATCCGAACTTACCTTCTGAGACAAATATCCAGCCCCTACATAGCCAATTCCCGAGCGATCTGCTTTGATACCTTCGATAATCTGTGCATTCCCGGTCATTTCCTTGGCATCCGAGCTAAATGCGATCTTCAGCTTCTTACGAATGAATGAATATGTCCCCGAGCTACTCTGTCTTCCATATATACTGATCGGTTGCGATTTTCCCGTGATTGTCTTCCAGTCGGTGAGCTCGCCACTCATTATCTTAGATAAGGTGCTGAGATCAATTTCTTCTAAAGGGGAATCATGATGGACGATAAACGCTGTAGCATCCTCTGCAAAAGTCAGGGTCTTGATCTCTATCCCTTTAGACCTAAAAAGTTCAATTTCCTCCTCTGTCAATGGTCGTGATGAATTTGCAATATCTGCCTGCCGATTCATCAAAGAAGCTATCCCCAACCCCGATCCACCGCCAGAAATAGCGATATTGAAATTGGGGTCTACCGCAGAGTATTGTTCGGCGAGCATCACTGCCAGATTGACCTCCGTGTCTGAGCCCTTCATCTTGATGGTATCCCCTTTTTTCTGACAGGAGATAAAAAATAGGCTCATAAAAATGAGCAGTATTACAGTAATCCTCATCTGCCTCCAAAGATAATCGTGATATCTGAACTATATGTAAACATTAAGTTAACATAATGTTACCATTAAAACACCTAAAATACATTTGTGTTTTTGGTAATATAGCCGCGTAGAGAAATTAAAAGCGTCTCTAATAAGATAGTTCTCGCGCATAAGTCATCGCCAATCCATTTCTTTAAAATCAGGGATTAATTTAAATAAATAAGTTAACAACAATTGGATATTCAATTTATTTTCAGTATATTACAAAAAAATGTATATTCCCTACTGTCACTGCGCTTCTGCGATGATATACCTTATTGAATTTTCAGCTTGTGCGGATGATCTATACATAGCGCTCTTTCCTAGCGTAGCGGGGAAGAATTAATTACTATCTCATTAACATTAAATATTCCAATATGAAGAATAACATTATGGTCAGCTACCCGAAAGCGACCTCCACTCCTGTAAATGTACATTACAGCATTTCCAAGCAGGGCAATCTCCAAACCATCACCTGTGCGGTGGCCAATAGTTCATCATTGCCAACATGGTTAGAACTCCGAAAATTCGATCTCGTCGCCATGAAGTACAATGGCATTTATGATCTTCTTTTTGAACAGCGCAAGTATGACAAAAACTTGGATACCGTACTGTTCATGGACAAAGTATTTGAGAAAATTATAGCTGCCGCGAATTAGCTGGCAGCTAGCAATATTATTCGATAAAAAATATAGTTATATAAATCAATCAATTATAACGAACATCTAAAGAAATAAAATACTTAAAAAAGTGATGCCAGAGGCCACTCAAATATCAGTTCAGTTATATGCGCAGCCTGACAGCATCCTGACTTCGTTACTGAACCTCAAATATAGCCTGAATTTCCACAGGTGAATTTACAGGTATCGAAGAAGCTCCGAATGTCGCGCGGGCATGCTTACCCTTATCTCCAAATATCTCGCCAACGAGATCCGATGCTGTATTCATTAACTGAGCATGTTGGGTATATGTGTCAGTAGTATTAAAGATACCCGTTAGCTGAACGCATCTCACCACCTTATCTAGATCTCCATTTACTGCATCTTTCAAAACAGCCACTACATTTAACAACGTTGTCCTCGTGGCTTCTTTTACCTGCTCTTCGGTAATGTCCACCCCCAATTTTCCAGGATGCTGAATCTTTCCATCTTTTAGAGCTACCTGATTTATAAATATCAAGTTCCCAGATCTGACATAGGGCACGTAATTTCCGGCCGGCTGAGGAACATTGGGCAATTCAATGTGTTTTTCTTGCAACACATCTGCTACAGTTTTTGGCTTTGACACCTGCTTCTCATCTCCCTGTCGCTGCCGAGTACCCTTTAACGCTCCTGCTATTTTTGCAAAATTCTCGCCTTGCAGCCGAGCCATATATCGCTCACTATCGCTTGGCCTAGAGGTCACTTTATTGGACATTAGGCTGCTTGCCCCGAGTACGCTAAACCCTTGAGGTATCGTCTGATCCGCACCCACTACCCCGCGTATACCATTCGGCACAAGTACCATACCATGCACCGCCAGACTATTCCAAAATGCTTGTATTGCCAACTCTCTACCCGCACCACTTCCTGCAGCCATAAACACAGTAGCTGGTATCCCCTCCAAGCGGTGTTGTGTCCAAAGTTCAACAGTCTTAGCTAGAAACGCACTCATAGCGGTACTGATATTTCCAAAATAAACCGGTGATCCAAAAGCAATGCCGTCGTAGCTGTCCAATTCATCGGGACTCGCCACAGCAAGATGAGCTAACGCGGCATTTTCAGATTTCTGCACTAATTTAATGATCGCCTTTGTCTTGCCATCTTTTTGAATTCCCTCTGCAACTTCTTTGGACAAGGTATATGTATTTCCATTATCGGAATGAATGAGTACCAATACGCGCGCACCTTCTGGCTGTGCGTTGACAATATGTTTATTCATGAACATCAAGAGTATAAAAGTTAAACTCAAAAACAGCGATCTTTGTTTGTTTCCGATTATTTTTTCCATGCTCAAATATACACTGACCATTTTTACTTTTTTTGCCAAAAAGTATATGTAAAACGTCAAAAGAAAATGCTGTTAGCCTTTATTTCCTCACATATAGCATCCTTTTATCTGCAACTTACGGACAGCGACAGCTAATAATCTGCATGAAAAACCCCTCCACTTATCAATGTCCGATTAAAAAAAATGGATAAACAAAATATTTATCGTAATATTGCAATATACAATTCAACAAAATGGGCATTACTAAAACCGAGATATTCAATGAGCAGCAAAATAGGCTTGCTGTTACGCTAAAGGCGTTGGCGCATCCAGCTCGCATCGCCATCATACAATATATCATCAAACAAAATGCCTGTATCTGCAATGACCTTGTCGAAGAGCTAGGTCTAGCCCAACCGACAATTTCCCAACATTTACGTGAGTTAAAGAATATTGGCATCATCAAAGGCAGTATCGAAGGGACAAGTATATGCTATTGCATAGACGAAATTGTTTGGATGCAGATCAAAACAGCATTGAACGATTTCTTTACGGATCAGATCGCGCCCAACACCTGTTGCTGATCAAGATCCAACATTTCTGTCTTCGCAGACGATCGATGCCTTTTGTTCGTCTTTCCTTGTAAGAAGATCGTAGAATGTAATTCCTTCAACACATCAATCGCAATATTGCATTATATAGATAAAACAAAAAAACATGAAACTATCCGAAATCAAAGAATTACTACCCACATTGGACAACGTAACCTTTCAATTGGAAGACGGCACATTTGTACCCGAGCATTTCCATGTCACCGAAGTAGGCATGATCATCAAAAACTTTATAGACTGCGGAGGAGTCATTCGTCATGAGAAGGTCGTTAATTTTCAGCTGTGGAATGCAGATGACTATGAACATAGACTCAAACCTGGCAAACTTCTCAGTATTATCGAGCTCTCCGAACAGAAGCTCGGTATTGAAGATACGGACATCGAAGTAGAGTATCAAAGTAGCACTATCGGGAAATACGACTTGGAGTTCAACGGTAGCCACTTTATTCTTAAGAATAAAACGACAGCCTGTTTGGCCCAAGATGCATGTGGTATTCCGGCCTCCAATATGCAAGCTGAGTTTCCCATTTTACCTAACTCCGGTAGCTGTGCTCCAGGCTCAGGATGCTGTTAATCGCTGTTCACAACATTACATAGTAAAGACATGTACCCTCAAGTAGACCATACCATCAACAATATACTTCAGATACCTATTGCTGATGCTCGAAAAGAAATGCTACACTCCCTGGCACATTACATTCAAGCCCAATTGGACAACGGTCACGATATTCGTATCCAGTTTGTATGCACCCACAATTCTCGACGGAGTCATTTGGCGCAGGTCTGGGCACAGACAGCTGCAATGTACTACGGTATTCCTGCCGTCTACTGTTATTCCGGAGGCACAGAGGAGACAGCATTATTTACAAAAGTAAGGGACACGCTAGTGGAACAGGGTTTTGAAATACAAACGCTTGCAAGCGGGGCCAACCCGATTTATTATATCAAGCCAGATCCCAATGCCGCAGCCATCATTGGATTTTCCAAGAAATATGACCATCCCTTCAATCCTTCGTCCCACTTCGCGGCCGTCATGACCTGTTCCACAGCAGATGTTGGTTGTCCCTTCATTGCTGGGGCGACGAGTAGGTATCCCATCACCTTTGAAGATCCGAAAGTTTCCGATGGTACACCTCAGCAATCTGCGATTTATCAACACAGCAGCAAGCAGATTGCGTCCGAAATGTTTTATATTTTTTCACTGATCACACCAGCAGTATGCAGCCCAGACTCAAATTCTTAGACCGCTATCTTACCATTTGGATATTTCTGGCTATGCTTCTCGGAGTTGGCCTGGGCTATCTGTTTCCCAATATTGCCACTCTCAATGAAACGCTATCTGTAGGGACAACCAGCCTTCCCTTAGCGTTAGGCCTTATTCTCATGATGTATCCACCTTTAGCAAAGGTGGATTATCACCTCCTTCCGTTAGCACTCAAAGATCGAAAAGTCCTTTCTCTTTCGCTTTTGCTCAATTGGATCGTAGGTCCTATCCTGATGTTGATATTGGCTGTAGCCTTCCTCCGCCACGAGCCAGATTATATGGTAGGCCTTATTCTCATCGGATTGGCTCGATGTATAGCCATGGTTATCGTATGGAATGATTTGGCCAAAGGCAATCGCGAATATGCCGCGCTGTTGGTCGCGCTCAATAGCGTGTTCCAAATTTTAGCTTACAGCTTTCTGGTTTGGTTATTTATCAATGTCCTACCCGAACAATTGGGATTAGGTTCCTTTTCGATTTCGGTATCCATGGCTGCTGTGACCCAGAGCGTTCTTATCTACCTCGGTATCCCATTTGTGATGGGTTTTGCCTCACGTTATTGGCTATCTCGTTGCAAGGGAAGGGATTGGTACCAGCGAAAGTTTATTCCCTTCATCTCTCCTATTACCCTATATGCGCTACTTTTCACCATTGTGCTCATGTTTAGCCTTAAAGGTGGGCAGATAGTAAAGCTCCCTTTAGATGTGCTCAAAGTAGCCGTTCCCTTGGTCATCTACTTTATCCTCATGTTTCTCATCAGCTTCTTTATCAACAAATCGATGAGCGTCCCTTATGACAAGAATGCTGCGATATCCTTTACCGCTACCGGCAATAACTTCGAACTTGCCATTGCAGTCTCCATCGCCGTGTTTGGCATCCACTCACCCCAAGCATTTGTAGGAGTGATCGGCCCCTTGGTCGAGGTACCCGTTTTGATTATGTTGGTTAAGGTTAGTTTATGGCTTAAGAAGAGGTATGGAGCCCCCAAGCATGTTCTATAGATTCAACAAAAGAGATCTGGCCCTGTTTATTACTTTCGTAAATAAAGTCCCGCAGAGCCTTACTTTCAAATTTGGAGAAATTGCCCACAATAGCCAATTGAATACCGTACTGGGCAAATTTTTGTAATATTTCACCCGCTATTTTAGTCTTCAGGTCAAAGAAATCAGGCGCAATCTGCTCTTCTTTGACCACGACCTTATATACCTCCAGATAGCCCGCATTACCAATGATATCCAAGGCCTCTTCAACATTCGATAAGACGATCTGATCAGCGACAACCTCCACCATTTTCACGCCATTAATTTCCTTTATCTGTAAATCCATTTTATTTTTTCTTTAATTAGCCAGTCTCTCACCTGCTTTTTTTAAATGTTTACAGCAGTATGGCCTAATCCTATTTTTTGAATAGTTCAATTTCTGTGTTTCAGTCAAAATATAACGATGACGCCCTAAAAATAGATAACAAATGGCACAAATGCTGATTTTTATATCCTCTTTTTCCATTTCGTTCGCGGCATCCCCCTGTTTCATACTTAGCACCTTCCATTGCGAGCATCCCATTTTCCCACAGATACCTCCTCTCTTTTCAATAAAAAAAATATATTCCAGTAAGTAGTTATGTAGTTTTCATTGTCTATATTAAAAAACGACACATCAAGATGGGACATACCGAACACGACTCTGCTTACATCAATTTGGAAACGAAGTCTACCAAAGAATTACTATTAGGAATAAATGAAGTTGATCAAAGCATCGCTGCTATTGTCCAGGAGTGTATACCTTCTCTCGTCCCACTAGTTGATTGCATTGTACAAGGAATTAGGCAAGGCGGACGTCTCATCTATATCGGCGCAGGCAGTAGTGGACGATTGGGGGTGTTAGATGCCTCGGAATGTCCGCCTACGTTTGGTGTTCCCTACAACATGGTTCAAGGCCTGATCGCTGGCGGAGATGGGGCGATTCGACACGCTGTTGAAAATGCAGAGGATGACCTAGAGGCTGGCTGGACTACCCTTCAGCAGATGGGCATTCATCCCCATGACATCATCGTCGGCATCTCGGCCTCTGGCACTACCCCATACGTGCACAGTACTTTAGTCCACGCAAAGGAATCTAAGTTAAAGACCGGATGCATAGTATGCAATCTCCAGAGTCCTATCGCACACGTTGTGGATTATCCGATACAGCTGAATACGGGCCCAGAATTTTTAACAGGTTCCACTCGGATGAAAGCAGGGACGGCTCAAAAAATGGTTTTGAATATGCTAAGTACTTCTGTAATGATTAAATTGGGAAAAGTTTATGGCAATAAGATGATAGACATGCGAATTGCCAATGACAAATTGAGAGACAGGGCGATTCGTATGTTGATGCAGGAGACCTCCTGCTCTTCAGCAGTTGCGGCATCCCTAATCTCCGAATACAAAAATGTACGGGTAGCACTTGAAAACTTAAAGAAGGAATCAACCCCATAAATTCAGATAGATGAATGATCAATCCCACATGCTCCTGCAGCTGCTTCATGCCATTGCTGATGAAGATAAAGAAGCATTCAATCGCCTCCATCAGCTCTATTTCATTCGCCTCAAAAGATTTGCTTACTCTTTCCTCAAGCAAGAAGAGCTCGCGGAGGAGATTACCTCGGACCTTTTTATACGCATCTGGTTAAAAAAAGAGACCTTGACCAAAATTGAGCAACCTCAAATCTATCTCTACAAAGCAATCAAGAATCATTGTCTCAATGCATTGAAAAAGACCAGCAACTGGAAGAGCGAGCCGATTACAGAGCAAGACCACGATAGAGCCTCAATAGGCGATTCACCTATGCAACGATTGGAGAATAAGGAATTAATGCAATATCTCGATGCCATCATTGCAACCTTACCCGAGCAGAGACGACTTATATTCAGGTTGGTCAAAGAAGAAGGGATGAAACAGAAAGATGTCGCTTCTCTACTGGATATCTCTGTAAGGACTGTCGAAAACCAGCTATATAAGGCAATTAAACATCTTGCCGAAAAAGTGGAGGACTATCTACATAAAAGCCCCTATCCCGAATTAAAAAATAACAGGCAACAGCTCCTTTCGCTCTTATTCTAAACGAAGTAAGAGACAACGTAACTGTACAAACTGACACAACAATGGACAAAAGTGATTTTTTAAAAATGCTGACCAAGAAATTGACAATCGGTCTATCTCAAGAAGAACAGATTGACTACGATATCTATCTGCAGCAGCACAGTGATTACATCCCGGTAGAGCAGATCATTCATCAATACTATACCAGCACTCATTCGTCTGATGAGACGAGCGCCCAACAAAAGAATCTAGAAAACATCTGGCTGAAGTTAGCGCCCCCTCCTATATCGACGCGCAAGCCCAAACCTGCTTTGGACAAATCCCAGTGGATGACCATATGCAGCATAGCTGCAGCTTGCTGCCTCGTACTGGGGATAGGGTATTACTTCCTAAGCGGCTCAACATCATTTAAGCCGATGGGGCAAATGCAGTTTGAATCGATCACAGCCACCGATCAGAAGCTACTTGTACCCATGATGGATGGCAGTATGGTGACATTAGACCCCAATTCCCGACTCGATTATAACGGCGCATTTGGTGTGGACAGGCGACAAGCCAAATTAAGCGGATCCGCTCATTTTGACGTCATGAGCAATGCGGACATGCCATTGCGCATCGAAGTTGCAAATTATTTGATCACCGTAAAGGGTACCTCCTTTTACATTCGACAGGACAAAGCCTCGGACGGATATGAGCTGACACTCTTTCACGGAAAAGTCGAGCTCGCCACCCAGTACGAACCTGATAAAGTGATCAAAATACGACCCAATCAACGCGTTCGATGGCAAAAGGACACAAAAGACATGACCCATTTGATCATTACCGACTTAGATCAACAAACAGTCATGCACAAACAAGCGCAGTTACAGGATTCTATCGTGTTTCAAAAACAGAAGTTCGAAGATCTCACCATAAAACTATCTGACATCTATAAGATCAAGTTTATAATTGAGAATGACCAGCTACGTAAAAAACGCTTTAGCGGAATGATCAGAAAAGTCCCACTAAAAGAGCTCATGCATATGCTGGCCACCGCCTACCCTTTCGAATATCAAATCCAGGACAGCATCGTCATCATTCGATAATATAGCCAACATGAAACCAGTCAAGCTACTCGCGTTATTTTTACTCAGTATGATTGCCGTACAAGCTCAGGAGAAGACGATTTATCTAGCTAAAGGCAGGTTCCCGTTAAAGACAATCTTTAATCTCGTTCAGCGACAGCAACCCATTACACTATTATACAGCGATGATATTGTTCGCGATGAGATGTATTATACCGTTACCAAGGATAGGATGTCCATAGAGTCACTCCTGCAGGACGCCCTCCCGCCCTTAAAACTGACATACAAAAAAATAGATGACAACCTCCTCATCGTACACGCGCTGATTGTCGATAATCGGCAGGAGTATGGCGGAATCACAGGCACCGTAGTCGATGACCATGGCAATCCAGTCGCGTTCGCTACTATCCGGCTGCTTCTCGGCGACCAGTTATTGGCATTGTCCAATACCATTGAAGATGGTACCTATAACATTCGGAAGAGACTACAAAAGGGTACGACCTATCAGATACAGGTCCGTTCGCTTAGCCACAAGAATTTAACGAGCACGTTTCAGTATCCGGATACCACCGCTATTAGCCGTATAGTCGTACAACAGCAAGCCAAACTCCTACAGACCGTTGATGTAAATGCTCAGATTCCCCCCTTTTCAAGAATTGCAGATCGTCTTATTGTTCATGTAGAAGGGACAATGCTCGAAAGCGGTCTTTCCACTTTAGAAATCCTCCAACAGTCTCCAGGCCTTTGGGTAGATGCTAATGGAAATATCAAAATACGTGGTAACCAGAGCGTTCGGGTAATGATCAATGATATCCTACAACGGATGTCAAGTGAGCAGCTGGCCGAATATTTACGTGCACTGCCTTCCGAAAACATTAAGAAAATAGAAATCATTCCTAATCCTGGAGCCGAATACGAGGCCGAAGGCACCGGTGGCATTGTCCGGATTCTGCTGAAAAAAAATATCAATGACGGCTTTAAAGCCAATTTATTGGCGCGTTATCTACAGCAGCGTCAGGATCCCTATTTAAACACCGGAGCCATACTTGATTTTAAAAAGAACAAATTCTACATCACAGCCGTTGGCGCTTACCTTAAGGATAATCGCAGTATTGTCTCAAACTACGATGTATCTTATCCCGATCAAAGCAATTATCTCAGTAGCACAGATCGAACTCGCTATCTAGACTCTTATAACAGCAGGATTACCGCTTCCTATGACATTGCTGATAATCAAAGTATCAGTATACAGACCCTATGGGTAAAGAATACCATCGATCAGGTCTTCAACACCCGCAATACCCACTTTCTTGAAGACCAAACATTAAGAAAACAGACGGCTAACAATTGGGATACCCGACAAAATATGCTCAATTCTACCCTCAACTACAATTTAAACCTGGATAGCATAGGCTCATCAGTGAAAATCATAGCGGATTACCTCTCCAATAAACATCGCGAGTCAAATGACTATACCATGCGGTCAATAGATAGAGATGAAACAGAGCGATACATCAATCTTTCACCAAGTAATACCAAGATATACAGCCTTCAAAGTGATCTCTCACGCCATTACCCCCATACACCGTTCAACTGGATTGCCGGGGCCAAGTTCGTCGGCACTGATCGATACAACGAAGTGCTCCGAAACAATAACATCGATGGGCAATGGATCAAAGATTCGCGCTTGAGCAACGAATTTCAATATCGGGAAAATCTGTTGATGGCCTATGGAGCGATCAACTATAAACTTCACAGGACCAGTATCAAGATAGGATTACGAGCAGAGCAGACCCATATCAATGCACTTTCCATTACCACCGGTGATCGAATCAAACAATCTTACACCAACCTATTTCCATCCGTCTATCTGCTTCAGGAAATTGGAGCTAAAAACCATTCCTTGTATTTAAACTATGCCAAGCGCTTGCGGAGACCTTCTTTCAAAGATCTTAATCCCTATACCTTACAGATTGACGACTTCATTCTATTGGAAGGGAACGCCGGATTGACTCCCGAGTATATCCATAAGTTAGAGACAGGATTTAGCTTAAAAACCGGATTGACGGCAGAGGTTTACTTCGCTTATACCAAAGACAAGATCGCACTGTTCATGGAATCCATCAATAATAAAACACTAGCCTATCAATCTAGAAATTTTAATTCCAGCTTCGATTATGGTGCTTCGCTTTTTCTCCCTTGGACCCTCAAAAAGTGGTGGTCTGTACAGAGTAGCCTGGCTTGGTATAGGACCCGGTTTGAATACGACAACATTGACCTTTCCCAGCAGATTGTTCAGGCCAATTTGTCTCAAACATTCAAATTTAAGAACGTCATCGACGCCAGTATCTACCTCGACTACATAAGCCCGACCTATCTAGCCAACACCAAATACGCTGATCAATTCTATTCCAGTCTGCGCATATCCAAAGATCTATTAAACAAAAAAGCCAAAATCACGCTCATGTGGAATGACATTTTTAACACGGCCCGTGAATACGAAATCACCTCACATCAAGGCACAAAAGCCTATTTCTATCAAAAAAGGCCTACGCAGACTTACGGTCTATCCATTAGTTACAGCATTTCAAAAGGCAAGAAATTTGAAAACAAAAAAATTGAGCAGAGCAATACCGATGAGAAAAACCGGACCAATTAGCATACAGACACGATGTGTACTCCCTATCCTTATGTGCTTCATATGATCTTGAGCTTTTTAGGCTGTATCATCAAATGATCCGCAGCCGCTCTTCTTCTAGATCGATTTGATACAGTTGCTGCCTGATGATTTCCTCGTTGATCTTGGGGTCTTTATTTAATTCGCTGAGATACAGCCGCTGTACATCCAATAGCTCAAGGAATATTTCTTTTGTTTTTTCATTCATCCAACCATCGTCATTAGCCTTTGCTTTTACTTCCCAATGTGTCATCAGCAATTTGACGCCCTCATGATCATTCATATGTTGCTCATGGTTATCCTTTACATACTGATAAATATGTTGCTTCAAGCCTCGTTTTACTTCTCTCCGCGTCATTTCCTCAGACTCTTCATTCATGAAGCCGTCAAAAGCCCCCGATCGCCTGATAAAATAAGGAAGCGTAAGCCCCTGCACCACCAATGTCAGCAAGATGGTTACAAATGTGATGAACAAGATGAGATTTCGCTGGGGAAAATCTATACCACTTTCCAACGTCACCGGTATCGCCAATGCAGCAGCCAGCGATACCACCCCCCTCATTCCCGTCCATCCCATTAGTAGCGGCATCAACAACGTGACTCTCCTACTTCTCGCCCGTGGAGCCACACTTGGCCGAAAGAGACGTGTCGCAATCAATGCTGCGAAAGCGCTGATCATGCGGGCGACGATGAGTACCACAGTCACCAACACCCCATAGCCAATAGCCGTGCGCAATGGGATTCCTTTCGATCGTAGCCCTTCCACGATTTCGGGTAGCTCCAGACCGATGATCAGAAAGACGATACCATTTAGTATAAATACAAAGCTCTCCCATACACTGGAGCTCTTGATCCTGCTGGTGCCATTTAGGAAATAGAGTCGCCTGGCTGACATAAATAAACCACCACATACTACAGCCAATACACCTGAGCAGTGTATCTGCTCTGCTACCCAATACAAGATATACGGTTCGATCAGCATTAATGCGACGTCTGAGGGGGCATCCCGAGGGAGTAACTTATGCAGTTTGACAAATATCCACCCGAGTGACAGGCCGACCCCCACACCTCCTACGATCATCCACAAAAAAGTCGTAGCGGCTTCTTGCAAGACGAATTGACTACTTCCAACGGCGATTAATGCGAATCGGAAGATGATCAGCGATGACGCATCGTTCAAGAGGCTCTCCCCTTCCAAAATAGCGGATGTCGTTCTCGGAATTTTCACAAATTTGGTAAGCGCTCCCGTGCTTACCGCATCTGGAGGTGACACGATGCCACCTAACAAAAAACCCAATGCAATGGTAAATCCAGGAATGTAGTAGTTGGCAACTACTGCCACTGAGAGTGCCGTAAAGAACACGACTAAAAAGGCAAAACTGGTGATCATCCGCCACCATTTCTTCATTTCCTTAAAAGAAATGCTCCAGGAAGCTTCAAACAATAATGGGGGTAAGAAAATAAAGAAAATAAGATCTGGATCAATCCGAAGCACAGGTAATCCCGGGATAAAACTGACCAGTAGCCCAGCGATAACCAGCAATATCGGATAAGCTATCTTTAGCTTCGTAGCCAAAATATTCAGCAGTACAATAGCCACCACCATAACCAGTAGGAATGGTAGAAGGGTATGCATCGGTATTTCCATATCAAGGTTAAGTATTTGATTTTAAAAGTATAGCGATCGCTACATCAACACATCATTTATAGGTGCGATAGGTTTAGGCACATCAGTATGCCCAAGCATCTGGAGCAGATCAATTTCTATCGTGCGGCAGATCGAAAGCATGGGCACATCCGTAGATAGTCCTTCAAAGGGATTTTCGGAGTAGTCCCCGATCAACTCCATCACCACGTATATCCACCCCACAATAGTACCGAACGGGATCATTAACCATACACCCGCATCACCAAGCTTAGCAAATTCGGCTACGATACCCAAGGGTAAAAGAAAAATAAACATACAAATGAAGACAAAGCTCAAGTTGGCATACTGCCGGGGTAACGGAAATCGTTTGATACGTTCGGCCCGTCCCTGATGGTCATAAAAATCAGACAGTACTTTTTGCATATCCAACTGTCGACGCATGTGCAGCAATCCCTGCTCTTCAAGCGCTGTCAGTTCCGCTGTCTGGAGATTGATCATCTGTGTGGCTTTATTGACCGCTGTCGCTAATACATCTTCATCAAAAAAATAGCTATCCTGCTGTTTTTGATCTAAATATTCTTTGAACATCCCCACCCCTTCTTTTTCCCTTCGCCTGATCCCTATCCGTCCTATGTGGCTCCTTAAGCTCGCATGCTCCCATTGCGTGGGTACCAATAATTGCTCTCTCAGCGTATAAAGCCAAGCGATATGCCGATAGATGAGTTTGGTTTTAATTTGCTCGATTTCACTGTTCGAATATTGGCTATTGCGTACAAAAGAATTGACCATTGTGCCCCATGATCTGGAACTATTCACGATAGCCCCCCAGATCTTGCGAGCCTCCCATACCCTGTCATAAGATTGGTTATTCTTAAAGCCTACATAAAAAGCTACCGCCGTCCCAATAAGTGACACCGGCAACCAAGGTATCGCGACCCATTTCCAGTCGATGACATTATAACATAATGCCACTACGGTCATATATAAAATCAGCCACCAGAGGTGATGTCCTGCGAATTTCATCAATCCACGAAGAGAAATGGTTTTTTTGACGATCATGTATAATGTTAATAAATCTGTCTAAATATAATTGTTTTCAATAAAAAATTTCAACAAAGTCAATTTTAATTTCGTCCTTAGCAACAAATAGCTACTTTATCTTAGCGTTGCCAGTCTCGCGGGAGGTACTGCACTTACATTCCGCCCGACAAGTTCAAATGTAGCCTATCAAACAATCTGCCTCGCCCAATTGTGATTGTTTTTAAATTTTAAAGACAAGAATTATACAGGAGGCTTGGGAGAACTCATATTAATATTTACTTTTATAGAGCAGCGGCAATTTGCCAAAGCATGGTAATAAAAAGCGTCCACACATGAATGAAATATTGCTGGTAGAAGATGAAAAGACTGTTGCTGATCTAGTTATACAGGGATTGGAGGAGGATGGGTATAAAGTTGTGCATACAGGAGATGGTTCCAGAGCGTTGGGACTTGTCCAATCCCGTCCTGTCGATTTAGTGATACTAGACATCCTGCTTCCCCAGATGAACGGCCTAGACGTATGCAAAGCCATTCGCGCCGCTGGCTACACGGACCTACCCGTTCTGATGTTAACAGCATTGGGTAGCCCGGAGAATGTCGTATTGGGATTGGACAATGGAGCCGATGATTATCTCTCCAAACCCTTTAAGCTGATCGAGCTAAAGGCCAGGATACGAACTCTATTACGGCGGAAATCCGAAATTTCAAAATCATTACTCGCTTCATCAAAACTGGAAATATACCGTTACAGTGTACTCAAACTTGACGATTATCAAAAGATCGCCTATTGCAACGATCAGGAGCTCAATCTCACCTCGACAGAGTATAGACTACTGCTGCTATTCCTACAATCTCCAAAAAAGGTTTTTACTAGAAGTGAGCTACTGGACGAGGTCTGGGGCATCAATTTTGATATCGGTTCCAATGTGGTGGATGTATATGTAAACTATCTTCGACGAAAAATTGAGAAATTTACTCCTATAAAGCTGATCCATACCGTCATCGGCATGGGCTATGTAATGAAGGGAGAAGACTAAGCCTATGCGCAGCTACAACAAGACCCTCTACCTTTTTATCAGCATTTTGATCGTATGTACGGTCTTATTTGCTTCTTTTATCTTCTATTCCGTTACCAATTTCGCATTCAGTGATTTTTACAGAAGGTTAGACTTACGCCGTAAACTAGCTGCCGAGCGATTGTTGCATATAGATCATCAAGCCAATAAGCAGCCACTGGAGACCGAGTATGTGGAAAATCTGCTGAATCAAAAGGAATTTATGGGGCAGATAGATAGCCAGGGACAGATCGTTCCCATAGTCGCTTTTCCCACAGACTTATCGGCTCAGATCCCCAAAAACGGGCCTGGTAATTTCCAGGACGGTATTATCTTCTATTCCACCGACATCTACAAGAAAGGCGATCGGGAGTATGTGATCGGAGTATCGGCCGAGAATTATTTTTACACACATCACCTCTCTTACCTACGAAACTTGCTCTTCATCTGTTTGGCGATTGCCTGTCTATTGATTGTCGTCATTTCGATGATTGTAAAACGTTCCTTTTTACGCCCTATCCACCAGATTATCAAAGAAGTGGAAAACATAGGCTCTCAGAATCTCTATCTTCGGCTGAATGAGTCCAAGGAAAAGAATGTACTGAATAAGCTAGCTGCCACCTTCAATCAGATGCTGACGAGGATTGAAACATCTTTTGAAACACAAAAAAATTTTATCAGTAATGCTTCTCACGAACTGAATACTCCGCTGACTTCGATCATGATTACGGCAGATCTCGCCCTTTCCAAACAGCGTACCGATGAAGAATACCGTAAGGCACTCGTTAGGATCATGGAATCGGCAGGGCATTTGGAGAAAAAGACCCATGCCCTATTACTGCTGGCACGGACCGGATATGAGGGCAACAAATTACAATTTAAACCCGTTCGGATCGATCAGGCGATCATGGATGCAGAGCTTATGGTCAAGGAGATCAATCATAAATTCAAGATCAAGACCGATTTCAGTTTGCTACCAGACGATCCAATGCGTCTGAAAGTAAATGGAGTACTTCCTCTGCTGCATCTTGCATTTTCAAATATTATATCCAACGCATGTAAGTATTCAGCAGATAATACAGCACTCATTGCATTAGGTGCATCCAAAGGCCGTGTTATCATCGTTATTAAGGACAACGGAATTGGTATCCCTGCAGAGGAACTCCAATATATCTACGACCCCTATTTTAGAGCATCCAATACCATCAATTACTCGGGCTATGGTATCGGGTTGCCGCTGACCCGGAATATCATACTAATGCACAGTGGACTTCTCAAAGTGACCTCTACTGAGGGATCCGGAACTACCGTAACCATTGAATTACCTTCTATTTGTTGATTTTAATGTTATTTTAATTCCGCTATTCTACTTTAATGCTATTCTAATCTCCTCATCGCAAATCTAATTAACTTCTAATCCGTACTTAATCCGGGTGCAATGAAGCCACGCTAACTTTGTCAACACTATGGCAAGAGCAAAGCGAATATTGATCCCGACGGATTTCACCCTTCATTCTTTACAGTTTGTGATTACTGTCCTACAGCGACAAGAGGCCGGACCACTAGAGGTTGTACTGGCCTACGGCATGCGCTCAGCATCACTCATGACTGAGTTATTTATCTTAAATAAGGAAGATTACCTCCACAAGTTGCAATCGGAAGATTTTATCAATGCCTGTCAGATGATTGAAAATGGATTTGGTGGAAAAGTAAGTGGACTCTATGCAGATCTACTCACGTCTGACCATCCCAACTATATCCGCAATTATCTGAAAGGTAATCACATCACCGAGGTTATGCTGCCAATTGAATGTGACTACACCTATACCCAGCGGTATGCCATGGATCTTTACCGTCCTTTTAAGGAGCATGCTCCCGCGGTGTCCATCATCGACGACGTACACTCTCGGCGGTCAGCCGATAGGGTTACTGAAGAGATTGCTGATCTGTTTTTTAAAAAAGGTTTCGATGTTACGTATTAGCAAATCCACACTGACAGTGATCAACTATATCTTGGTCCTTTCCCTAGTCCTCCTCGCTGTGATCGGCGTACTCTACACCCGTAGTCCAGAAAAGTTGATACAAGGAGAATGGGAAGAGGTGGGATGGTATATGGAACGTGCAGATCACAAAAATGACATGATACCATCCGGCAACTATATCGATGAGCAGATTAAAGCTGAGATCTTCGATCATGTCATCCCCTTTCATATGGATGTTTGGTATTTTGAAGAAGATGGACGTATACAAGCCAATCAATATGCAAAACGTCTGGAATGGTATATCAAAGGAAGAGGGCATATCTTAGAACTTCGAAAAGATGGAAAAACGATCGAAAGCTTCCAGATCCACAATTTGACCAAGGATCAGATGGAACTGCACTTTAACCTCGATCTACAGATCCGTGGTGTTGTCAAAATCGTATTAAAAAGAAAGTCTTTAGAAAATAATTATGCTAAGAAAATATAGTAATCATCGGACACAACAGGACAATATGATGCTGGGTGCACTCACCGCCTACTCAGCAGGGATGACCAATGTTGTCTCGGTAATCGTATTTTTCTCCTTCACGTCTAACATTACAGGCTACTACGCGGTGTTTTCGCAGGAGATTTCCAAAGGCAACTGGTACCAAGGTGCAGTCGTCCTGCTCTGGATCTTACTGTTTTTTATAGGCAGCTTAGTGTCCAACAGTCTGATCATCCATGGCAAAGGACGATGGAGTCCATATGTTGCGCATGCCGTACCCATTCTACTGGAGATTATATGCATCCTAGGAGTAGGGATTTATTTAGAATTCTTCTATCAAGAGAGCCTGCAGGAGACTGAGTTTTTGGTCGCATCCCTGCTATTTGCGATGGGACTTCAAAATGGACTTACAGCTAGCATTTCCAACTCAGTAGTCAAGACGACCCATCTCACAGGTCTCTCCACAGACCTAGCCATTCTCGTATCCATGTTTACAAAAAAAGAACATCGTAGAAACAGGGCATTGGTATCCAAATTTAACCTCCTCCTCGTTATTCTATTTTCATACGTAATAGGCGGACTTACCAGTGGCTTGATCTACAATAGTATTGGCAATAAAGCGTTTTATGTTGTATGTATTGTGCTCTTGATCATAGCATTTTATGATTATTACAAATTAAAGATGATAAAATATAGATATGATAGAAGGCACCGCGTGATCAATCAAGCGGTCGTCGAACACACGGTGTAAGGTATGTGATGATATGTACATGGTGCGCTATTATAGAGAGCAGGCTTTACGCCTGCTCTTCTATTTTGTGAGGTTATTTCTCTTCCAGATATGCGAAGACTTACCTGTTGTCACCAGCAGAAAGTTTGAATTATCAAAAAAAATTATAATTTTACAGCCGTCAGCCCATTAACTTAAGGAAAATCTTAATGCAAAATACCGGATGTACATCAGACCAATTTCTTCTTGAGCAGATCAAGAATGGAAGCCATGCGGCCTTTGAGTCTTTGTACGATCGATATATCACCGATCTTTTTCGAGAAGCACACCAAAAATTGGGAGATGCAGAGATTGCAAAAGACATTACACATGAGATCTTTCTCAGTCTTTGGGAAAATAGGCACCATCTTCACATTAACACCAGTGTTAAAGCGTATTTGTTACAATCGATACGCTACAAAGTGATCGATCAGATTCAGAAAGGAAAGCTTGCAGATAAATATTTAGACCATCTTCAGGTGTTGATCTCCCAGAACTATTCCCATACAGACCATAGACTTCGCGAGCACATGCTCCAGAATAAGATTGATCTCGAGATTGAAAAGTTACCTTCACGGATGAGGAATGTATTTCAGTTAAGCCGCCGTGAACATTTAAGCCATTCTAAAATTGCGGAGATGCTCAATCTTTCTGAACAGACTGTGAGAAGCCATATCAAACACGCTTTACGTATACTTCGATCGAAACTCACGCTATCCATTATCGTGTTTTTGTTCTTACTATAACTTTTTTAAAAAATATTTACCCCCTACCCCTTGTTCGTTCGACTAATAGGTATACAGTACACAATATCCCTATTATGGACAATACAAATCACAAAGCCTTAGCACTACTGGAGAAGTACAGAAATGGCACCTGTACCGCAGAGGAACTTGCGCTCCTGACCAAATGGTATGCTGCTATTGGCCAAGATATTGACCAATTACATCCAGATCAATTCGCTTCCGATATACAAGAGATCAAGACCAGATTACGTCAAGATATACAGACACCAGCCCTAAAAATCAAAAGATTGCGTAAAGCTTGGGGGATCGCAGCCAGTCTAGCGGTCGCTCTTGGAGTAGGTTACTATTTCATCCATCGTAGCCCTGCCAGGTTATCAGTATCGGACGACAATGGTTTTGCAGCGGTCGACACTTTTTCGACAGGCAATGCCTTCCTTGTCACAGACCAGGGCGATAGTATCAATCTTCTTTCGATACATTACGACACCCCCGTGGAGTTAAATGGACTGTCTATAACCAGATCCCAATCCGGAGAATTATCTTATGCCGCCGAGACAGGTAAACCCGTCGCCTACACCAGCATCCGGACACCACATGCAGGACAGTACCGATTTACATTGCCCGATGGTTCCAAAGTATGGATGAATGCCGGGTCAGAGATCAAATTCCCGATCAATTTCGATGCACGCGAACGGCGGGTCGTGTTACAGGGCGAAGCATACTTCGAGATCACGACCTGTTACTTTACCGATCATCAGAACGGAAAAAGGTCAAAAATCCCCTTTCATGTCACCACAATGGATCAAGAGCTCGAAGTCCTCGGTACGCATTTCAATATCAGCGCTTATGCGACCGACAAAAAAACCACCACCACGCTACTCGAAGGTGCCGTTAGCGTACATCCAACTGCAGATCCTACCGCAGCCTCTGTGCTCAAGCCCAATCAACAAAGTGTGATACAGCGGGATCAGGCTGGCATTTCCATTAAGAATATTGTTGCTGATCAGGCCATCGACTGGAAGAATGGATACTATTTATTTGAACAAGAAAAATTGTCCAATATCGTACATAAGATTTCCAGGTGGTATGATGTGGATATCGAACTCGCACCTACAGCTGCAGACATTGAGTTTGGAGGTAAAATCTCCAAGAAAGAAAACCTGGATAAGGTGATCGAAATATTAGAGGCTACGGATAATATAAAGATAGTCTCTCAACAAATTGACGGACGTAGAAAAATCATTATCAAACACTTACAACACTAACCAGACCGTGATATGAAAATAAAATTTCCCCCTTGACCATCCTATAGGATATAAGATAAAGACCAGAAGTGTTGGAGCACCTCTGGTCGACTGTCAGTATCCTATTATCAATTATCTTACGTTTACTAAACCAACTAATAATTAAGACCTTAACAATCACAAATGTATGAAAAAAAAATACATATGGATATCGCATGTCCTAAAAGACCTGCTATTATATAATAATAACAAATCACACAAACGGCTCTCAGTCTGTTACAATTTATTTTCTCGACAGCATATTATGAGATTTCAATTACTCAGCATACTGCTCTGTATATCTATGATACAGGTATATGCCAACAGCTATGCACAGCGTGCCACTATACAGGGGCATAATCTTTCTCTTGAGCAGGTCTTTTCCAAGATCAGTAATCAGACAGGTTATGACTTTCTTTACAATATCAAAGACATTAAGTTAGCCGAAAAGGTCGACTTAAATCATACCAATCAGAATATTGTAGATATTCTCAACGCCTGTTTTGAAGGTCAGACATTGACCTATAGCATTAAGAACAAAACCATCGTCGTCAAAAGAAGGGACCCGCGCGCGATTGACCAACGATTTAATATCAAAGGTCGAGTAGTAAGCAGTAAATCCTTACCACTCGTAGGTGCCAGCATACAGGTCAAAGGATCCAACACCAGTGTACAGACCGACAAAGATGGTTTTTTCCAGCTTCAGGTCGATGTCCTGGGGACAGAATTGCAAATCTCTTACATGGGGTATCAGCCTGTCACTGTCAAATCCAAGGCTGATCTAGGAGTCATTGTGTTGCATCAAAATGTATTGGTGTTAGAAGATGTATCCGTAGTGGTCAACACCGGTTATCAGACCATTTCCAAAGAGCGCGCCACAGGAGCTTTCGGCACAGTAAGCAGAGAGCAGCTGGATCGGCCTGCTCTTGATATTTCACAGCGGCTTATTGGTACTACCGCAGGTATGCAGGCAAAACTGGATGAAAATGGAACTCCCAAATTTGAAATCAGGGGCCAAACCAGTTTATATGCAAATGCATCTCCTTTAGTTGTCGTCGATGGTTTTGCCATTCAGGGCAGCTTTGATGCCATCAACCCCAATGACGTTGCCTCTGTGACTGTACTTAAAGACGCTGCTGCAGCCTCTATATGGGGAGCCCGTGCGGGCAATGGAGTCATCGTCATCACGACCAAAAAAGGAAGTGCCGCGCGAAGTCTCAACATCGATTTTCAAGCCTTCACCCGAGTCGGGAACAAATTAGATCTTGACTATGTCAATCCGTTAGCCTCCTCAGCCGAGACGGTAGAATACGAAAAGATGATTTTCAACAAATGGAGCCCCTTTCTGAATCCTGGAGATTTTACAAACAATTATTACAAGCAGTTCTCATTAGCCTCCTTATGGATGAACGAGCATTATCTAGGCTTTCTCACCGCCGATGAGAGAGACGAACGCCTCGAAAAGCTAAAAACACTGTCGAATAAAAAACAAATAAAAGAGCACTTGCTCTCCGTACCTATAGATCAGCAATACAACCTCACCCTGCAAGGCTCTACTGAAAAGTTGAGGAATATTACCTCTTTACTTTATCAGAAATCCCAATCCAATTTCAAAGGAACCGGAAATGAAAGCTATATGCTCAACAACAGGATGCAAGCACAGGTCTTCAAATGGATGGATTTCAATACGGCTGTGATGGTTCAGTACAAAGATAGGAAGACCAATGGCGTATCCTTGTCCGACATTCAGAATCTTTCACCCTATGAAATGTTGAAAAACGAAGATGGTTCCCTTACCAATATCAATAAATATTATCAGCCCATTATAGATCGGTTTGTACCTACATCTGCCTTCCCTTATTCAGATTGGTCCTACAATCCTATACAGGAGATTGCCAACAGACAACTTAAAAATAGTACACTCAATGGGCGTTTTATGGGTGCTCTTGTGTTCAAACCCCTTAAAGGCCTGACCTATGAGAGTAGCTTTCAATACGAATTCATTAATAGCAATACCAAAAATCGTCACGATGATGGCACATTCTATGTGCGCGATATGGTCAACACGAGTTCTTCCTGGGATCAAAAGACCAATAAAGTCACGCCCAATCTACCTAAAGGTAGTATCTTAACGCAGCCATCTTCTAAAACAAACGCGTGGATATTTAGAAATCAAGTTAGCTTTGATCGCGCTTACCACGAAAAGCATGAGATCAACGCCATTGCCGGTACAGAGATTAACAACGTCGTAATCCAGACCAACACGCCACCTCCGGCATATGGATACAATGATCGGACTATGGCTGTAGGCACGCTTCCCAATGGTCCGGGAGGCAACTTTTATCCCATCAAAAACTGGATTGGCGAAAACCAGACATTTACCTACACCAACGTGTTTTCTTATCGTACCGAACGATTCTTCTCCCTATTTGGTAATGCAGCTTACACGTACAACAAGAAATATACCGTATCCGCTAGCGCCCGTACCGATGCCTCTAATATGATCACTGATGATCCCTCCTATCGTTATGCCCCTTTATGGTCCGTGGGTGGTAGTTGGCTAATTGGGAGGGAAAGCTTTATGACCGAGGCTAAAGATATCGATCTTCTCAAATTAAGAGTGACCTATGGCTATAATGGCAATGTAGACAAGAGCACGGCATTCATGCCTTTGATATCATTAGGTACCACCCCCAACCGTTATATAGACGACTATACAGCCAGTATTTCCAGTTTTGGCAATCCCAGCCTTCGTTGGGAAAAAACAGGAACCTGGAATATTGGCGTAGACTATTCACTCTTCAAGGGGCAGCTCTACGGAAAAGTGGACATCTACAACAAATATGGCAAAGACCTCATTGCTCAGCTGTCCATTCCTGCAGTGAATGGGACCACCAGTCAAAAATTGAATAATGCAGAGATGTCCAATAAAGGTATCGAGCTAGAAATAGGTACTTTCCTACCAATCAAAGGAAGAGATATCGTATGGCGAGGCAATCTTAATTTTTCGTACAATAAAAATCGGATTACCGAACTCTTTATAGCGAATTATAACAGCTACGATCTTTATGAAGGCGGTACCTCATCCTATGTCCAAGGGCATGATGCCAACGCTATGTGGACATATGAATATGCGGGTATCCACGACAATCAACCCATGATCAAAGGTGAAAATGGTCAACTTTACAACATGGGCGCCTGGACACCGGGCAACGCCAGCAAATATATGATCGATGCCGGTACTAAAGTCGCCCCCTATACCTTAGGCTTTGTCAACTCCTTCAAGATCTATGACTTTGATTTTTCATTTATTTTGACAGGAAAGTTTGGCCACAAATTCAAGAAAAATTCATTTAACTATCCGGTATTCGGCAGTGGTAGGGTACTTCCCAATAATCAGTTGAGCTATATCCTCGACGCGGACCCCAACACCGTCGTTCCTATGCCTTTGAACGATGTCGAAGATCGATTTTACTTCTGGAGCCGGTTCCATCCGTATATGAGCTATCTCGCCAGTAATGCTTCCCACCTACGGATGCAGGAGATCAGTCTCTCTTATCGGGTACCCACACAGAAGTTGAGTCTACTCAATAAATCTAGGATAACAGCTTTTGTGCAGGGCAATGATGTCTTCACCGTCTTGTTTAATGATGGGAAGGAAGATCCGGAATATCCCCTTGGTGGGCTCAAACCCCAACCCAAATTTACACTAGGTCTAAAAGCAAGTTTTTAATCTCATAAATATGAAATCTACATATCTCCATATTATTTCCAAGACAGCGCTCATCTCCTGCACCTGCCTGTTGCTGACGAGCTGCAATAAATTCCTGGATGAGCGACCATCTAAATCCACCTCTTTAGTAGTGACACACGTCGATCAGCTCGCCGCATTGTTCAATAATTTCAGTAGCTTCTACATCGAGAGCAACCGCACGAATATCTATAGCACGGATGACTACGGGTTTTACCAGCAGCTGTATAACAAGATGCCCAGCACTTACAATATGACCGGTGTCGAATTTGCCACTTGGGATACCCAGTACCTTCCTAGCGACAATAGAGAAGCATTCTGGAGCAATGAGTACCGAAAAATATTCACTGCCAATATGGTCCTCGACAAAGTCGATAAGGTCGAAGGTACAGCTGAAGAGAAAGCAAGACTCAAAGCCGAGGCGCATTTTGTACGTGCATATAGCTACTTTGGACTTGTGAATACCTACTGTCTTCCTTATACCGAGCAGACCAAGAATGAAATGGGGTTACCCCTAAAAAAGACTGTTGCCTTTAATGAAGATATGGCACGAGCTCCCTTACAGCAAGTTTACGAATTGATCGAGTCTGACCTCAAAGAAGCCCTCACATTACAGATCCCTTTAGTGCAAAATGGAAGGGCCAAGCATTGGCGCGCCAATACTGCCGCTGTCAATGGCTTTGCAGCTCGATACTATCTGACGAGGAATGATTACACCAATGCATTGAAATATGCGAGTGCTGCACTATCCGAATACAGTACCCTTGTGGACTATAATAAAGATATGCGCTATGGCAGAGATGCCGTCATCACCATCAATCCTGGCACACCAGATGCCAAGAGCGTGACCCTTCAATATCCCTATGGACATGACAATCAGTCTGATTTTACAGATATGCTGGGCTGGAAAGAGTTTTTATACTTCCGCATGCTCAATCATGAGTCCTGGTGGTACATCCCTAGTCAAGAGCTGATTGATCTGTATGATCACGACCATGATCTGCGTTATACCTATCACTTTGTTGAAGGGTATTCTTACGAGCGAGGGATGATCAAACCTGCTTACGAGTACCCAGGTTATGTCTCCTTTTATAAGGACCGTATCCCTTCAGGACCAACTGTAGCGGAGATGTATCTCATCAAAGCGGAGTGTCAAGCCAGACTAGGTGCACTCGATAATGCGATCACCACGGTCAATGTCCTACGCAAAGCCAGGTTATCAGCTGGCCCATGGGTGGATCTTAAAGTGGGTAGTAAGGAGGAGACAATCCAGTCGATCCTGAAAGAAAGAAGACGAGAACTCCCCTTTACTCAGCGTTGGAATGACATCCGCAGATACAACAATAATGCGGATCCCAAGGATGATGTCGAGATTTCAAGAACGTTCTATCCCTACAATTTTTCGAGTGTAGAGACAGATAAGCCGGTCAAAGTATATCGCTTAGAGAAGACTTCAAGACGCTTTGCCGCACCGATCCCTTTGACTGAAATCATTTCCAGCAATGGCAAAATTGAACAAAACACCTATTAATGACTAGCCTATATCCATATGAATAATATACGTATATCCCTGCTACCAAAGTGGCTATTGATCGCGGCACTCCTCCCCATATCTTGTACCGTTTCTAGACAACCGAAGGATCCCGCCTTACGAGCACTATCCAAGAAAATAGAACAAGCTCCCAATGACGCTAGTCAGCTGGAAGCTTACCTCCAACTTGCGGATCCCGAAGAAGAGTCTACCCGGCAGCAGTTTGATCGCTGGATGCAAAAATTTCCAAAAAGTAGTGCCATCCCGTACGCGATCGGCCAAGCCCTTGTTGACAAAGAAAGTCCCAAGGCTAAGCACTATCTATTAAAAACGATAGCACTAGACTCCACGCTGACGGAGGTATGGGGTAGTCTTTGGATAGACGCCGAGCGTTGGGGAGATCAAAAGCTCGGCCAGCATTATTTGCAGAAAGCAGTGCAATCGGCCCCAGAGAATGACAAGTACTTTTTCTACTATGCTTCTTCACTGAGAGAGACGGACTGGGCAAGCTATGTACAGAAAAGTATAGAAGTCGGCCAGCGCTTTCCCAACAGCGAGCGAGGAGCGCAGGCGCTCTACTGGTTGGCCCACCACTCCAAGGATAGAAAAGACAAAATGCACTACCTCGAGTTATTGAAGAACAAGTTTGATCCCAAAAGGTACAATTGGTCCAGTAGCGGCATGCTTCCTTACCTGGACCTACTGCTAGAGGAGAATCCCCAAAAAGCGTTACACCTGACGAACGAGATGGCGCTCAACAAGGAGGAAGACAAATCCTGGAGCAAATATCAAAACATAGTCAAAGATCTGCTCCATGCTACCACCTTGATCGATGAGCAGAATCCGATGGCTGCCAAAGCTATACTTGACACCATCAAGCTGCCACGGTACTTTGACTACAATAAGCATCTAGCCATTAAACGGGCAGAATGTCTACTACTTGCCGGTGATACAGCCGCCAGCTATGAAAGTCTGATTGCGCATTTCTGCAAGGAACCATCTTTGACAGTTTTTCAAGCTATTCAGCGATTCGGGAGGAAAAGTGACGAGCAGCTCCGTCAGGATATTTACCGCCAGCTGGATGTATTGGCTGAGCCAGCCACATCTTTTGAACTGGCAGATTACAGTGTCCAGCGCAAAAAGATCAGTCTAAAGGATTATGACGGCAAAGTGGTCCTGCTGACTTACTGGTTTCCGGGATGTGGCCCCTGCCGCGGCGAGTTTCCTCATTTTGAGAATGTGGTCCGTAAATTCAGCAAAGCAGATCTGGCCTATGTAGGCATCAACATCTCCCCCGAGCAACAGGAGTATGTCGTACCATTTATGACAGGAACCGGATACAGCTTCACCCCCATAGAAGACACCAAAGATCGCGTGAAAGGTAATCTCGACAATCAAGGGGCAGCCCCCGTCAATTTTCTAATTGATAAACGTGGCCATAAAGTATTTTCCAACTTCCGCACCGACGGCAATAATGAGGAGGATCTGGAGCTAATGATCGATCTGCTACTCAAAAGAATATAATCTAAATACGATATACATATGAAAAAGACAACACTTGTCGTACTGACTCTACTAGCTTTCAATCTCACGAAAGCCCAACAGCAAAATATTGTGTTCAAAGGTCTCGTAGATACCAAGCACAATGGCACCAAAGTGCAGATGTACAACAACCTGACCAAAGAGAATGGAGAGACTGTAGTCAAAGATGGCAAATGGGAATTGACCGTTCCGTTCTCAGTCGCTACCAGGTACATGTTTTCATCAGAAGCGGAGTCCAAGAAAAAAGGCGGCTACGCACCTTTCGGCATCTTAGTAGATGGCCCTGCAGACATCACCGTCTCTGGCGATCTAGAAGCTTTTGCCACCGCCAAAGTCACCGGATCTGCACCTCAGGATGTGCTTCAAGAATTCTATAAGCAAAGCAGCGAGCGTCAGGCACAGATCCTTACACAGATAAAGGACCGCTACAAAGTCACGAAACAGGACATCTATGATGAAAAGCCCGGTACACAAGCCGCATCCAGGGAGCTTGACTCACTATCTACACTGGCGGATGCCGAAGTCGTGGTGAATCTGACACGCCAACACACCAATTCGCTGGCAGCCCCCTTCATCCTTGACCGGTTTGGAGCCGCAGTATCTCCGGATCTCGCGCTACAATTGTACCAAGGGATGTCCGCTCAGGTGAAAGAGACCATATTTGGTAAAAATGCATTCAGCCAGATTCAAGGCGCTCTACAAGCTCAATTGGGCAATTCCATACAAGACTTCGTCCTAAAAACGCCGGATGAGCAATTATTTAAAGCTTCCAGCCTCAAAGGCAGTTATGTATTGATTGATTTTTGGGCTTCATGGTGCGGTCCATGTATCGAAGAATTTAAAAATTTAAGGGAGCTGTACAAGACCTATCATGGTACCCAACCTTTTCAGATCTTAGGAATATCTACGGACAAGTCCGCCGCCGCTTGGCATGCTGCTCTAAAGAAAGAACAGCTACCTTGGATGCAGGTTATAGACGAGGTTGGAGACCGATCGATTGCTTCCAGTCAATTTGCAGTCAAGTCACTCCCCACCACCTATCTGATCGACCCGAACGGTAAGATTATCGCTAAGAATCTAAGAGGGAAAGCACTCGAAGAGAAATTGAAAGAAATCTTTCAATAATATTCCCATCAGCCAGAAGGCTTCTATAAGCAAGGCTTCTGGCTGATAACCTATCGAGTCACCACAATATCCGGGTTGTGGAGAGGAGCTTCCCTTTGGAGCACATTCGTCAGCTCACGTTCTCCTATTCCAAAGAAGTAGGTCGTTTCTTCAACAATGACCCTGACGAAGAAACCCCTGCGAAGAGCCCCCGTAATCTTGATCTCCGTAATATCCTGCCATGGAAAGGACAGTACCCGTGCCCATTTGAATACATATAAATACTGTTGACCAACGATAAATGGAGGGGCAATCATAAATCCCTCAAACACGTTCAAATGATTGTTGATCTCCTTCATCATCTCAAAATGCAATCGATCCAAACCTAATATCACCTCCACCAGATGGCGATGCATATTTTTAAACAGCATCGAGATAAAGAAATAGAATAACAGGCCTACACCCATCATACACGCCAGTAAAATGTAGCTATCTCTCATTCGCAATGCATATCTATCCTTACTCAGGACTTCCTTTAAGCTTAGCGTATCAGAAACCGTGATGAAAAATGGGATCGTCAACACTGCCATGACGAATAGCAGCAGACCCCATTTCACCTTACGCTGTCTATGCACCATACGTCTTATGTAACTTTCCCGTTCATCAACATCTATTGCCGATGATATCGGTTTCACACCCTCATTCCCGGCTGCTCCCTTTTTCCCAGGTCTAGATACTGCCCATACGAGTAGAAGGGTTAAGATAAAAGTTATTAAAATAAGGAGGTATACCGTTATTATCATATTACCGTTCTTAATAAAAGCCGAATATCCGCCCACTCCTTCAAAGCTATGCACTATTGTTTTCGAGCGGATATTAAGCCCAATATTACGAAGAAAGATCAGGTTCAATCCCGGCTAATTGATATTCGCAGGGATCAGGGATATATTCGCTTGTATTTTCAGACCATTATTCACCTTCTTTTAAAGGTATGACTATACATAGTCCTACAGTAGGACAATGCTCATGGATACAGTATCCCTTTATATATGTGTATCGGATAGAATCAAAATTGCTGCAAAAAAAACTGTACCTTCGCGTGCATTATGGGTTACGCAAAAGAAAGAAAAAAGCTCGAGAAGCTTTCTGAAAAAACAATTGGTCTTCAGCACTATGATGCTGCAAATCTGGCCGTCATTACGGATATATTCGAACAGTATTCCCACACGGTACGGATATTAAAAAATAAAGACGTAGAAATCTTCAACGATCTCTATACGACAGACCTGCAAACTGTAAAAGCAGCAAAAAATCTCCTCAAATCCGCAGATGAAGAAGATCGCCAGATGCACTTCGTGAGCTATCGAAATGCACTCCTGGATGCTATTACCAAGACGATTCAAGCAACCAATGCCACTGCGTAGATATTGCTAGGACTTGGCTGCATAGACAGTCATGATACAAGATGAGTACCAACATAAATGGGGACTGCCCACTAGAGGCCAGTCCCCATTTACCATTTCTATAGCAATATTATTCCCGACTGTGCATCCACGATGCCGTTATTGCAATCCCTAAAATTGACAGATCTCTTTCGATGCAGTCTTCAGTATATTGCCTTTTTCATTGATATCCATCCACGCGAAGTACACCCTATCCCCTACGATTTCCATCTGCGGAAATCCGCTCTTTCGACTAGACGACAACGGAGTCACGATGTGGGCAGGTCCTTTCTTACCTTTTTTATTGATTTTCATTGCATAGAGCGACGTCTTATCGCCCTTCGCTTGCATCCAGCTGACAATAGCCTGCTCCGCATCTATCAAGACTACGTCTACCCGTCCGAGTACCCCATCCTTACTAATCAGTATAGGGGTATCAAACTGCGCTCCACCATTATCTGAGAATACAAGCTGCACTCTCGGATTTTCATCTGCCCCGGTATACCATGCTACAGCAAGTGTATTGTCCAGTGCTACAGACTTGGGACCGTTCACGGGACACCCCTGTATAAACCAGTTGTCCCTATGGATGGGGATTGGTTTTGTCCATTTATCGGCCACCTTCCGTACGATCACGATATCCCGGATATTATCCGCCGTACAATCCCGATAAAGCACGACGGGTCCGTTGCTGGTGAGACTAGCAGTAGTTTGGCAACACGTGCACGCACTGTCATCCAAGATGTGTTCATCTTTGATCTCCCCACTAGATGTGATTTCCGCAGCTCTAACGCTCATCGCGCCGGTATGGTGTCCATTTGTATGATCGTGCCCCTCACTAACCATGTTTCGGCCATCTAACCACGCCACTAAAAAACTACTATCCCGATATGGGATCATAGATACGAATCCGTGCTCAGTGGCTGTATGATCATTGTGCAATGTTTGATACTTGCCAGACTGCCCACCTGTACCATCCGACATACTGAATTTAATATCATAGGCCATCTTATTATTCGATGAGCGCACCAGGTAATGGCTCAATAGTTTGCCGTTGTGCGCTGCCACCATGGGATAGTCGGCCCAGTTCACAAACCAGTTTGCACCACTCGTCAATAGTGTCGGGGGCAGCCATTTGTTTTCCTGGAGACGCGTATACAACAGCTTGGAATCTGTATCTGTCAAGGTGTCCACCCACGAGAGGTAAAGCTGTCCCCCACTTGAGGTCAGATGCGGGAGTATGGCCTTTGCACCCTCCGGAAAAGGAATTTCTTCAAACTTCATTTCGGTGCTGGAGTTCCGATCACAGCCAGCTATCATCAACAGGACGTAGACCAGCATCGTTATTTTAATCATATATTTCATCACGTATCAATTTTTAGTAACCATCCGTTTGTTTCATCCCACTTGCGCTGATCTCACTGGCCGGTATTGGATATATCAGCTTTGCCGAGGTTGCCGGGATGTTCAGGCTGCTGCTGTTCAGTCCTGTATTGATATGATCGGAAGCGCGTCTCTGTATCGGCATGCCCGTCCGGATCAGATCGTAGATCTCATGTCCTTCTAGCGCCAGCTCCTTCCGTCTTTCTTTTGCTATTCGATCTAGCAGTCCCGATCCTCTTTCCGTAGCCTTATTCTTTTCAAAGTCACTTGTCCGCTTCTCGATAAGAGTATTCAGGTAGCTCAAAGCCTGTGTTTCGCCACTCCCCGCACCCTGTGCACACGCTTCAGCAGCGATCAACACCATTTCGGAGAGCCTGATGACCGGGATATTGTGGATACTCAGCCCGGCCCCACCACTCCGGTTGACATATTTTACAAAAGCAGCAACTGTCCCTTCTTTATCTGTCAACAACAGTTTTGCACGCGGATCCCCTTCATACTCCTTCAGCAAATCTATAAAGGTCTGTGTAGCCAATACATCCCCCTGCCCTCCGAAGCGAAAATCAAACTGGGCGCCCAGACCGTTACTTCCGGAAGAGTTATCATTACCGACACTGAGTTCGAATATAGACTCCGAGGTATAATCCGAAAAAGCATAATCGCTCAAGCCCATCAATTTTTGGACAGGCACGTTCTTCATCACTTTTTCAGCGTATTGTAGTGCCTTTTGCCAATCCTGTTGATAGAGATATACTCTCGCCATCAATGCATGTACCCCTACTTGGGTCATGTACTTCGAATTTCCATTGGAAAGGGGGCCTTCCGCCATCAGACCCTCAGCCTGCTGTAGATCGGTCAGGATCTGTTCGTAGGTCTGTGCCAAAGTCCCTCTCTCAATAACCACGATAAGAGGACTTAATTTTAGGGGAATACCTTGTGACTGACCCTTTGCCCGTATCCAAGGATAGGCAAACGTTCTTGCCAGGTCAAAGTACACCATCCCACGGAGCGCCAAAGCCTCTGCTTTGATCTGTCGGCGAAGTCCATCATCCCCCATAGCATCATCAATATTTGCCAGGATAAGGTTGAGATTACCAATCACTTTATAGCATTGCAGCCACAGCGCAGCTGCACTCCCATTGTTATTTGCACTTTCCTCATATCGATACTCGATCAGCTCGTAGTTTCGCGGGTTATATATCGTCTGCACAAATCTGAAGTCGCTACTCTTGACTGCAGAGCGTTTGTAGAGAATCCGTCCAAGGTAGTTAGCATTCGAAATTTCATTATATGAGCCGACCAGCAGTCGCTTCAATTTGTCTACCGAATGGATGACAAGCTCCTCGGAGATCACGTGATCCGGCTTTTGATTCAGAAAGTCTTTTTTACAGCTCATCAACGTCAAGGACGTCAGTATAATGATCATTATTGTATAGTATCTAGTGCTCATGATGTTGTGTTATAGTTTGAACTGAAGTCCCAGTACCACACTCCGCGAAGTAGGTGTCTGGAATAAATTAATACCATTACTGATGGCTTCGGGATCAAAGTCATCAAGCTTCGTCCACAGGACCAGGTTATCTCCTTGGATGAAACAGGTGCAATCTTGCAGAAATTTTAATTTATCCAGATGATAGCTCAATCGTACATTTCTGAGTTTGAGGTAATCAGCTTTATACAAATGGCGGGTAGACACATCATTGGAGAACGTATTATTACCATTGATACGAATAGGCACCTGCGCATCGGGATTAAGGGGTGTCCATGGATTCAGCTGCGCTGGAGTACTGGTAAATTGAGGGAAGAAGCCGTCATCGTCCCGCTTGAATGCCGTCCAGTCATATGCTTTTCCGCCAATACCGTAGTTGATCAAGACATCCAAACTGAATTTTTTAAGATTAAATTGATTGAATAGCCCGCCCTGTACCTTCTGGATCGCAGTTCCAAAGATTCCGAATCCCGCTTCTTCTGCATTGGTGGTCTGCGCACCTGTTCGTTGACCATTTTTCAGGATATAATAACTTGCTCGACCGCTATTGCGGTCTACTCCTGCATAATCTCTCAGATAAAAAGAATGAAGAGACTCTCCCGCTTTGGTAATAATGGGGTGCTGCCCATTGGATGCATTATAGGTCGGGACAAGGTCGGCCGGTAGCTTTGTAATCGTATTGTGGAGCACTGTCGCATTGATCCGGGTATCCCACGTAAAATCCCGCTTATCAACCGCCCTATATTTTAGGCTGAGCTCCCAGCCCTCATTCTTCATCGCACCGTAGTTTTGCAATTGATGGGTAAATCCTGTGGTCGCAGATACTGGGATATTGAGCAATAGATCACTCGTTTTCTTGTTAAAATATTCTACTGTAATATCTAAAGAGTGAAAAAGGCGGGCATCCAATCCAACATTCGCATTTTTACTGAGTTCCCAAGATAGATTTGGATTGGCCAGCTGTCCATATGACAGCCCCGACTCTGACGCATATGCTTTGCCTGCAGTCGTAAAGAATCCCAGGGAAGCGTAATATGCCGGCGGAAGATTCCCATTGGTGCCGTAGCTACCCCTTAGTTTCAAAAAGTCAAACACTGTCTGCTTAAAAAGATTCTCTTCCGATAGTAGCCATCCTCCCGACAGGGACCAGAAATTGCCCCAGCGTGATTCCGCTCCAAATCTGGATGATCCATCTCTGCGGATACTTCCGGAGACAAAATACTTATCAGACAGGCTGTAATTTAAGCGACTGAAATACGACAGCAAGGAATAGTTGTCGGATTGTCCGTTCCAGGACCACAATGTACCGATACTACTAGACGACAGAAGCTCACTATCCAAGATATCATATCCAGCGTTATTGATAGACTTCATCTTGGACTCCTGTGCTTCAAATCCAAGCAGCACATCCACATCATGTACATCCAATCGCTTTTGATAGGACAGTAGGTTGGAAGTAGTGAATTGCGAACGTTGCCCCTGCGCCACATATAGAGCCCCGTTCCATTGGCCACCACCAGCACCGAATACCTTATTGTCATACAAGGTCTCCTCCAGGCTCTGATGGTCAATACCTAAAGTTGATTTGAACCGGATGGCGTATGGCAGCACCAATTCTGCAAATACTGCTCCCCTCAGTCGCAGATCTTTATTGGCATATTTCCCGACATTGATCACCCCTATAGGGTTGGCATTCTTTTCGATCTGGTTGGGCAGGTTGGCGAGCCCCATATATCCCTTGTCGTCATATATCGCTGCCGCCTGCGGTAGTACTCTAGCCATATACAGCGGATTGAGCCCCCCCACGTATTCGGAGTCATACTGCCCGCTATTACGGTCTGACTGCGCCACAGAGAGATTTGCGCCCAAGTGGAGCCATGATTTGGCCTTATTTTCCACATTTAAGCGCCCAGATTTGCGTTCCAGATCGGATTTAATGATCGTCCCGTTTTGCTTAAAGTATTCACCGGACAGGTAGAAGAGCGTTGACTCCGATCCTCCACTCGCTGACAAGGCATATTGCTGGGTACTTCCGGTTCTATATATTGCATCCAGCCAATCTGCATGAGCATCCTGGGTACCATAAATGGACTCGTAATCCTGCTGGGCACGTGATTGGTACTGGCCTAGCAATTGGGGGCTGTTGTATATCTTGACATAATCTCCCCCTTCGTTATTCTGGATATACTGATTGACCTGCCCCATCTGCCAAAGTTGTTTAAACTCTTGATTAGAGATCGTCTTCTCCTGTGTCAAGTTGGTGAGTAAGCCACTCTGTGCTGCGATGTCCAGGACCGTCGCCCCCTTTCGTCCCCGTTTTGTCGTGATCACGATCACCCCATTGGCCGCTCTCGATCCATATAGCGATGCAGCAGCGGCATCTTTTAGGACAGATATACTTTCGATATCACGGCTATTGATAGCCGTAAGTGGATTGATCTGATTGACAGCACCATTACCACCTATCCTGGAATTATTGTCGCTGTTCATGACGACACCATCCAATACATATAGCGGCTCCCGCAATCCATTAATGGATCCTATCCCCCGAATCTGTACGCTGGAGCTTCCACCAGGCTGACCGGTAGTATACACATTAAGACCAGTCACATTACCTTGCAAGGCGGTTTCAAAGCTGCTGGCCGAAGTCTTGGTCAAGTTATCTCCTTTGATCTGCTGCACCGCACCGGTAAATGCGCGTTGACTGGCCTTACCATAGGCCGTGACCACCACTTCATCAATCGTGCTTGCTTCCACCTCTAGTTCAATACGGACAGTCGTAGCGGCATTTACTTCGATCGTCTTGCGCTTAAATCCGACTGCCGAGAATTGCAGCGTCGCCACTTTTTGGATCTGCAAGGAAAAGTGACCTTGTCCGTCGGTTTGGGTGCGGTTGGCTGTTCCCGATTCAAGTACAGTGACATTCGCAAGGGGTTGTCCCTTCTGATCGGTAACCAGTCCATTCACCGGGTATTGGATTGTAAAATTAGGGATCGGATGTGCCCGTACATATAGTGGTCTGCTACTGACCAACACCAATGCGATGATCACATTGAGCATATAAGATCGTCCGAATAGACTTCTCGATAGCGGCATAATGACATAAAATATTTTGGCTGTCTCTCCGGTAATACAGGGCATCACAGGACATTACATATACCTGATATACAAGTATCAATGGATAGATGAGGCAACCTCTTGTAAAAAATGAAGTAGAGTAAGACATGCTGCTAGCAGCATACATAAAGCGGAATGCTTTTTTTCAGATTTTTAGTTACGCTAAGCCAATTTGTGGCGGACGGAAGGGGCTTCCAAGATGTATTTTATGATACGCACTCGACGTGTAGTCTGCAATGATGGACTGCTGCACAGTCGGACTGAAAAAGCGAAGTTTAAAGTTAGGCATCCAGTCCACTTGTACCATGCTGTGGTCTGTATTGTCTACAGGCCGGTTGGACTGTTCTTTTTTCTTAGATTCTGCAATTTTTTTGGCCAGGTAACAGGTACCGTTACAGTGGAGCATAGGTTTATCCTTGTTTTCACAAAAATAAGCCGTAATGTACTCCACATTTGCCAGATAGAAAAATATCGGTACGAATGGTTTCATAAGCACGACCATGGCCATTGTCATCATAAAAATTCGTCCAAACTTCATCCTCTATAGCAGATATTTGAGTGCAAAAATATGTATTTAATACTTCCAAACAAAAGCCGAATGAAAAAAAGCACCGCCATCCCTACATTTTATCAAAGTCTCACTTCTCTATGGAGAGATAGGTTCCATCTTTACGAATATATTTCCAAGCCCCCTCCCGATAGACCAGTAGGGGGAAGATATCTGTCACCGTTTCTTCGTCCGAACCAAAAAAGGTCGGTGCGTCAAATAGAATTTCATCAAATGCTACCGGCAGGACTATCCGTCCTTCCCGATCGGCGATCCCAAATTTGTCCTGCTGTTGGAGCAGCAGATAGTTTGCATTCCGGATGGATTGGATTTGGGTATAGGCTACAGGAAGTACTTCCTTTCCCGTCCTTAGATCTCCCAGACCATATTGATAGGTATAATTGTCCAACTTGGGCAATATGACCATATCCCCCATGAACAATGCCTCTACATGATTCAGGCGCGAGTTCATCAGATCGTACGCCAGAGGAAAGATAGATTGACCCGACTTACTGATAAATCCCATTTTGAAATTGATGGCATTGGTTTCTCCATTCTCCGATTGGCATACCAATGCTGCATGGTTAATAAAGTCAAATGCCCATACATACTGTGGGGTCACTACAACCTTCCCTTCCTCATTGATATATCCGTAGCCTTTTTCATTGCGGACCAGAGCCATATTGCCTTTGAACGGCAAAATGATCAATTCACGGTTCAGATTTTCAGGAATATAGCCCTGTGTTATATAATCTAGCCGATAGACACCATTCCGTATTTTTTTGGAAGCAATGTCATACAATCGACCAGTTTTATCGTCGTTCGACACCAGCAACACTTTGGGTGAATTCACCGGATATACGGCTTTGTAATCCAGCCGTTCCGTTCGCTGATTGTCCATATCCAGCAAGAGATATTGGTGTCGATCGCCATTTCTTACTTTGATCAAGCTGAGCTTCGTATGGATCGTGTCTATACGCTCTATATCAGCCCCTAAAATCTTCTTTCCATGCAGATCATATAGATGGCTCTTGTGGGTGATGTACGCATCTATTTGTTCACTTTCAGGTATCCGGACATTCGCTTTTATAAAAGTGCTACTGCCGACCGTCCAGTTCTCAAAGCTGTCATACATCGCCGGAATGACCTCCTTCTTTGCTTCCAGATCATACAGGCCACTTTTTCCATCTTTCACATAGGTCACCAGATGATCTGGGCCATGGTACAGTTCGGAGACACCCTCCACGTCGCTCAGTAGCACCTGGCCTTCCAGGTTATACACAGTGAACAGTTTATTTTTTTCTGCGATCACGTATTTATCAGCACGGCTTTCATGCTTAAAATCGGCCAGTTGAATAGCATAATATGCAGGCGCTATATAAGTATTGGTCTTCGCGAAGTACAATCCATAGAATGCTCTCTTCTTGATCTTAAAAACATCCATACCCTTACCCCCCGAAGAGTAAAAATATTCATTTGCATGTGTGATCGTAGCATTTTCGACCTCCAGGAGCGTCTTCTGCCTACGGTCTAGCAAATAAGAAATTTGCTGTTTTTGAGCGACCAAATAGTCGCCGTAGACCTTGATATCATCATACACTGCTGGCAGTATCTGCGTACCTAGCAGATTCATCACCCCCTTCTTGTGCTGTTTTGTCGTGACCAGGTATTCGCCGTTATAACCTAGATAGGAATTATCATTAGGAGCTTCGATCCCTTCAAATTCAAAAGGGATTTTCAGTTCACCATCCTGCCCATAGACACCATACAGGTTATTTTTCTTCGCGATCACTACGCCCATGCGTACCTCAGCATCTACAAATTCCTTTTGCGTAGGGATATGTACGACGACTGGTGCCCCTGCCTTTGAAAAGGAAGTCACCCAATTGTCACTGCGCATGCTCCGATGCGTATGCTCATATTCAAATGGGACGAGTATTTTCTCGTTCCAGTCGATGATACCCCATTTTCCATTTTTTTGTGCATATAAATAGGAAGAACCATTCCCACAGCCTCCACAATAATCGAATGCATCGTAACCGGCACGGGTGATCACCCGCTTCTGGGTCTTGCTGTATAGTTGCCATGTACCATTTTGCTTCACATCGAAATATTCGCCATCCAGGTAGCCGATATCGTCAAAAAAGGGTAGCAAGGTCTTATCTGCTAGCCACAGACTTACCTTTCCGGCACGCTTTACCGTCCAAAACTGACGGTATTCTATATCAATACCATCATATTCCGCGGGCAACAGGATCTCGCCTCTAGGAGAGAGAATGCCCATTTTTCCACCCTTTCGGTATTTAAGGACCGTATTCGGCAGCACATCTGCATCCTCCTGTACCTGACGGTCATACTGCTGTATCGCATATTCATCGTTAAATCCCACTGACGTCGTTTCGGCGAGCTCAAATTTTGCACCGTGTAGGTCAATGTAATACACTTGATCATGATCCGTTATCTTCGCAAATCCATTTCGAAAAGGCGCCAGCCGGGTGCCGCCGCTGTCGTAAAAACTGCTGATCTGTGCCTGCGCTGTAAAAGCGAGCCCCCATAATGCAACAATATAAGTTATAAACCGTACCATGTTCTGATTTTTGATTGTCGCTACTGTGTTTGCAGCCAACAGCTAGTTAATTCTACAGTGTCTATTACTCTCTTACTTTTGCTTTTAGCCGGTACTGTTCACCGTTTTCTCCTACGAAATAATACCATCCACCCTCCTCTACCAATAGTGGCCAGGTTTTCTCGCTATCGTCGTAATTACGCCGTATACGTTCATACAAAGGCGGCACTAAAATCTTGCCCGACCAATCGGCTAATCCGTATTTCCCGTTCTTAGCGAAGGTGAAGTTGGGATAGCTCCCACTCGCTTCAATATCTTGATATCCAGCACCCAGGATGACGGTTCCATCCCGCCTCACCATCATTTGACCATCTTTATTTTCGAATATCAAGATCTCGCCCTCCTTACCAACGGCAAGGATATGGTCGTAGACAAAGGGCACGATGGTCTTTCCGTTCAGATCGACCATACCCCGTACATACGTGAATCCAGATGGACGTTCTTGATCCATAACCTTTTTTGCGGCAACAGCATATCCTTCATAAAAGTCATCGACCTCAGCCAGACCATCAAAGCGCTTTTCCGTACCTGATGCATCGATAAAGAGATTTCCCTCCTCACCAAATATTTTCTTCAATCCATGATAGTATGCACCTTTGGGGTATTTCACGTATTCAGGGAAACGAACGGGGTTGTAGTGCCCCTGCGATGTCCACGATGGATGACTGTAGATCAGCTTACCGGTATGATCGGTCAGGCGCAAAGCTCCACTCGTATATTCCAGCAACAAGCCATGATCTCCCATAAGGCTGATATTTGTCACCGAATCTGCAAATGTCATCATCTTCGATTGTTCTAGATCATACAACAGGTATGCATAGCTATAATCCGCGACCAGTCTTTTGATCATCATGAATCTTTTGTTGAGCATTTCAATATATTGATCCTGTGGTTCAAGGAGTATCGCATTTGTTTTCAGATCAAACAGACCAATCTTCTTGGTGTAACTGTCCTTTTCCTGTCCCGCTGTAAAAGCAACGAACCGATCATATACACTGTATTCATTTTCTACCTTGGATCGGGCATATTGGTAGGTGTCATCAAAGCCATACTGAGGCGTCAATACTTCATGGCCCCTGTCATCTGCGAGACCTATTTTTTGATTAGACTCCACCAGGTACCAGGTTTTACCATTATAGTAATGAGGCTGTATGTTGCTGTACTTCCCTACCGGTATGATCTCTTTTCCTGCGCTGTTATAGATCCCCTTTTGCCCATTTTTGGTCACCTCGATAAGGTTAGGTGCCTTCGCCATTTCGGTTTCGTATTCCATTTTCTTCCGTACCGCATCCGTCACCGCTATATCGGGATTACTGCTCCCCAGAGATACGGAGGGGATGGAGCCATATCTTGTCGTTCCGTTGGCAGTGGTCAATCTGATCTCGTCATAAGCAGCCTCCAACACCTGCTGCCCATTGGTATCAATCACGCCATATAAGCCAGATTTACGAACGACAGCCCTATCGTTGACAAAGTCACCCAACGTTTCAAATTGAGGGTCTGCTATCACTTGTCGCGTGAGCGGATCCACGATGCCATAGCGATCACCTTGTTTAAAAATCAGTCGCTTGGAGCCGGCGATGGCCTTTAAGTCTGTATAGCCAGTCAGCAATACCCGTCCGGAAGTATCCATTAGTGAGCATTGACCACCTTTAAACCCCTTTATATATGTCTGTAGGCCTCCTAACAGGTATTGGAGATGGCCATCATACTCCACGGGTATAATGAGTTGGCCGTCCCGCTTGGCCAGTCCACTCTTATCTGGACTGCGTACCTCTACGAATTCGTCCGACAAGAACTTGGTGATGTAGTCATACTGGGGCTGTTGTAAGATCTGTCCATCTTTAGCGGAAGCCCACCCCCAGCGCTTACCTTCAGCGACACCGATCACATTCTTATTGATCACTTCGGCATTTTGAAATCGAATGGGGACAATGATCCGCCCATTTTCATCAGCTACCCCCGCTTTACCGTCTTTTTTTAGGATGATAAATTTATAATCGTATGCTATGCCTATTCGCCATTGTCCTTCATATTCCGCCACTAAATCTATCTCATCATATGCTATAGGGACGATCAGGTCCCCATTTTCCCTGAGTACCCCATAATATCCATCTTTAGCCACGACAAATAGATCTGCCGCATGGTCTTCCACATCATCTATCCAATGCTTGCCTTTCAGGTCATAGAGAAATTCTTTTCCTTCTTTCTTCACTTTCACCAATGGTGACAGGTGGTCGCCAAATCCAATAGATTCCACTACCTCACCGACCTGCGAAAAGACCGAAACTGGAAGTAAGATAAGTAAGAGTGCAGTCAATTGCTTCATATCAATGGCCATATATACAAATATGATCATTTCAATCTATAAACTCTCCCCCCGAAATCAGGTAGTTTTTGATGTGCTGGGTTACAGGGCTTTTACCAGGTTTGTCATCTACGCTTCAGACCATAAGTCACATATTAAATCCATAATCATCAGATTACAAATAAAATAATGCAATTTATATAAATTAAAAGTTACTCTCCAGTTTATTTAAATCTCCCTATTCATCTTAGCGGTAATCCGATAACGAACTCGGCTTGGATCCGCTGAAACTTTCTGCGTGTAGCAGTTCATCATATTTTTTAGACACCATGAATACCTTGACTTCTGTCGGCCCCAGCGTATTCAGATAATGATCAAATACTTCAAAAATCTCCCCACGGGAAAGCACACGATCGACTTCACTGTATTTAAATGCGGGTATTAGCACACCACCGTCCTGCCCTTGATCAGCAAGATCATCCGGTGTCTTTATGAGCAGCTCTATTTTCTTTGTTCCATCGCTCCAGCTTACACCAAAGTAATCCGAGATTCCAAACATGCTCTCTTTGTCTGTGCTGTATTGGATCGGTAGTCCCTCATCTTCCACTTGTGCTTGCAATTGCTTTGCATTTATAAAATCAAATAACTCCCGAATTGTCTCTTTATCAAAATTTTGACCGCTAACTACTAAAGCTTCTATTTCACTACTATTTATATTTTTGACGATCGAGAGATTATGAAAATCTTTTCCTCCAAGTGTGGCCGCAACCTTATCTATGTATTCCGCATTTTGGATATCATAATTGTTGTATTGCTGTCTATCCTTACCTTCTGCCTCACATTCAAAGTCGGATGATCCGATCTGTAGCGTCTTCATGTTGCACAGATCTTCTGCCAATCCTATGGGATTTAGGATCCCCAGATCTGTCTTGGATGTAAAATATCCAGGGACAGGAATGGACAGATTCAGCGCCGAGAGATCCACAGCCTGTATCGAATCCAGCAACTGCTTTCTTTCGGTTCTCCGCTTTTCGACCTCTTCGAAGTATTCGCTTTTATCTATTTTGACAAGGTTCAGAGAGAAGCGGTTTTCACCGTCCCTTCCATTATAGTGAAATTTAATGCGGAGGGTATCCGTTTCCATGCCGATCTCATAGACACTATCCAAGAGTTCTCCCGTGCTTTCCATCCGGCAGTTTGTCAATGATTTTAGCTCGGATATTTTCACGCTTTTCTCCTCTGGGTAGGCAAAAGTCAATACATCCTGCTGTTTTGACAGATGGATGCGCATATCCGCCAGCATCTCCATATAGGAGAGCGTGATACCCCATATGGGCTGATGGTCAACTCTTGTCACATTATATCCTGTCCAGTAGCTTTCCTTTTCCTGTCCCTGAGCCAGCATGGCGGACAGCAGTATGATCGATAAGGCCATTATTCCTTTCCTACGCATCTTTTTTTTAATTTTTAACCGGCTAAAACTATCTAATAATTTTATAAAACTCCTGATTAAAATTCAATTAACCGCATGACAATCCATATTCGACAGTCCTTGACCCATATCTGCGGTTCAGCACTGCACATTTGCGGGTAGACAGGCCAGGCTGTCTCTGGATGGGTCGCCCAGCATGCAAGCATTTTTATAACGATTACAGTGGGGGGCCTTATCTAAAATATCCAATGGTTTAGGAGGACGCCGATTGCAGCCTATTGGTGCATCGACTGTTTTATCGGACTGCGCAAAAGCCCCTTCGGTGTATTGGACTTATTCTTTTTCCTTTTTTTAGAGAGCCAGATGATCATCCCTGTCAAGGGCAGGGATGCAATGATCAGGGAAGTGATGAATAAGATTACTTTGCCGATCAATCCAAAGTATTGCCCCGTATGCACATCATAATTGGCCATCACCACCTTTTTGCCGGGACTCATGTCTTTATATCGTCGTGGATTGACTCCGTATCCTTGCAGATCGAAGGTATATTCGTCTGACCGGTCAAAATACAAGGGTACCGGGTAGTTGCGCACACGTATAGAGACCAGTGTAGCACTGGGTGCATACAGCCACATCATGGACTTGACTGGCTGCGGCCCCTGTACGTAGGTGTATGCCCTGTCTATGCGCTGTCCAAGATCACCGGCAGTGGTATCTGTCCGTGCTGGTGGCAGGAAGCTCAATTCAGCGAGGTCACCCTTGCCCGCATTGACGATCTGAAAAACACTCCTTTTGACGACATCAAAGCTAAAGACCATACCCGTGAATATAAGCAATAGAGCGGTCAAAGAAGCATAAAAGCCCAGCACTTGATGCAAGTCATAATTCAATCTTTTCCATTTGGCGCCCCATTTGATCCGAAATACCCGTTTGCGATCTTGTCTGCGCTTGGGCCACCACGCGATAATTCCTGTCAGTACGATGATCAAAAAGGACACATTAGCGATCCCAATCACTGTTTTTCCAATCTTTGGAGGCAGCAAAAGGTACATATGCAGATCCAGCACCATACTGAAAAAATCAGCATCCAAGTCAGTAGTATGCAGTAGCCTACCGTCGTAGGGATTGAAATAAAAAGCCCGGGTCGCCCCATCAGCAGATTTAGCTGTGACCGTGACCGATCGCTCCGGCCCCATATACATGATGCGGGATATTGTTAAATCCGGCTCCCGGTTTTTGACATGATTGATCAGTGCCGAAGGCAGAATATACTGCTCAGCGGCACGCGCCTCCACCTTCCGATAAGATTGATGGAGCATATCCTTTATTTCATCGTGAAAACAATAGATACTACCGGTCACGCCTTCAATCAGGACGATAATACCGACGATCAATCCAATCCATCGATGCAGAAATAAGGCTGCTCTTTTCACAATCGCTATTTAGACTTTTTAAAATTAACTGTGCAAATATAGAAAAAAAGCTTTTTCAGTGCATATCCTGCAGTTCTAAGATAACAGCTCATTCCCCATCCAAGTGCTAATATCCGTCTGAAAATTTAAAAATTAACACTAAATTCGTGTTCATCCTAGACGAACCAATCTGTTTTCGAAGACAGGATGGGCATATAAAAACAATTGTATTGACGACCACATTCATCCCTGAACCATGTATATGAACAAGAGATTCTCGACACTAATCGCCCTGATTTGCTTTGCCGGCACGATAAAGGCACAGGAAAATACTGCACCCAATATTGTTGTCTTTTTTGTAGACGACCTGGGGTGGCAGGATACCTCCGAGCCTTTTTACAAGGATAAAACGCCTATAAATAAAAGCTTTCATACCCCAAATGTAGAAGCCTTGGCCAAGGACGCCGTCAAGTTTACCAATGCCTATGCCACACCCGTATGCACCCCTTCTCGTGTCAGTTTCCTGACCGGGCTCAATGCAGCCCATCATCGCGTCACAAACTGGACACATCCCAAAGCGAATCTTCCGACGGATAATCCGGATGAGAAGCTAACGCCACCTGACTGGAATATCAACGGTCTTAGCCCGGTACCTAACATTCCACACACCATATATGCAACCCCATTCCCGCAGCTACTCAAGGAACATGGATATCACACCATTCATGTAGGCAAAGCACATTGGGGTGCAGCAGGTACTCCCGGCTCCAGCCCACTCAATCTCGGTTTTATGGTCAATATAGCAGGACATGCTGCAGGACATCCTCAGAGCTACTATGGAGAGGACAATTATGGAAACATGCCCGGTAAAGCAAGTTTACAGGCTGTCCCCGATTTGATGGAATATCATGGAACCTCTACTTTCCTGACGGAGGCATTGACCTTAGATGCCATTAAAGCTATTCAGGAACCCATCACTCGAAAGACTCCATTTTTCCTCCATTTCTCCAACTATGCAGTGCATGTACCCCTCATGCCCGACCCCCGGTTTGTAAAACGTTATCTGGACCAGGGGCTTGATCCAAAAGAAGCCGCATATGCCTCTCTTGTAGAAGGGTATGATAAGAGCATGGGCGACATTATCCAGTTTTTGAAGGATCGAGGTGTGTATGACAATACAGTTATCATATTCGTCAGTGACAATGGTGGACTCAGTCTACAACCGATGCGTTCGCAGCCCAATCACACGCAGAATCTCCCCCTCAAAGCCGGCAAAGGCTCCCTATATGAAGGAGGTATCCGTGTACCACTCCTTATCAAGGGCATACAACAACAGAAGGGCATGACGAGGGCTACTCCGGTCATCATGGAAGATTTATTTCCGACGATCCTCAATATGGCGCACATCGAGCGATACGCTACTGTACAACAGCAATTGGATGGCCGTAATATAAGCCCTTTGCTCACCTCTCAAAAGGAAGATCCGATCTGGAGCAAGCGATTGCTCATCTGGAATGTCCCAAACAAGTGGACCGTCCCCGACGGCCCAGGTACTAATTTTTTCTCTGCTGTACGTCAAGGCGACTACAAACTGCTCTATGATATGAAAAATGGAAGATTGGAGTTGTACAACCTCAGCAAGGATATTGGCGAAAAGAACAATCTGGCAGATCAGATGAAAGCGCGAACATCTGAAATGAGTAAGTTATTATCCGATCAGCTTCGGACCTGGAAGGCCCAATTGCCTACTTACAAAGCCAACGGCAGCCCTGTACCCTATCCAGACGAGATCCGGCAATGACATGGTCAATAAGGCGGCCTTGCTTGGCACGGGAGCTGTAGCAATAAGCGGATGGCCCGCCCTTGCATTCATTTTTTGGTGTTCAGTAAAAAAGAGCGCAGGCTATACGCCATACGCTCTCCACCTAACTATAAACTAAACATTATCGATCACTTCATCTTTTCGAGATCAGAATACCCAGTTGGCATCTTGCATCTCCAAAAATTTGAAATATTTCTATTTAATGGCATTTATCTCCGAAAATCCTCCATAGGAATTGGGCAGTTCTGCCATAATGAATTTAACATATCTACAGGTGATAGGACTATAGAAGTTGATGTTACGATTATCAGGTGATGCTGCCGATGAGCTGCTTAGCACCGGGTTTGCTCGATAGACCCCCTGACTTAGCCAGGTTACATTGTCATCACTGATCAGGACTTCGATTGCGGTCGCATTGTAAGTTGCGCCGAATGCATAGCTTGGTGCCATCACAAAGCCTTTAATCGTATGACTAGCCGCCAGATCCAATGTGATAAAACTATTGACTCCCCTCGTAAACCAAGAAGTTCCATGTTGACCATCCAACACATTTGCAGCGGCATATGCTGCTGCATAAGGTGAGGTCGCAGCTGCAACGGACCATGCTGGTGTGCTGCGATTAGCTATCGTGCCTGTTGCCGGAGTTTTGATACTGTTATCGATATTGTTGAATACACTGTTGACCAGCACATATACTGTTCCATGCGTTTCACTCACTTGTATACCTTTATCCTCGCTGACGACTTGGGATATCGACAAAGGCAATAGATAGCCTTTCGGATCCGTTAATTTCTCCCTGTCCTTCAATTCGATCTTCACAGAATCTAGCGAGGCCGTTGCGCCAGTTGGGACGCTTAGCTTACCCGTACCCCCTATCAGGTAGTTGGCGGCAGGCAGTAAGGCATATTCCGTTTTATTCTTTGCATTGTATAGGGCTACCTTCGCTTCATCCACAGATATCGACAGGTCTACCCCCACACTCGCTTCTCGGATCAGATATCCCCTAAAGCTTATTTCAGATGCTCCTACAGCGCTGATCGGTGTTCTTGAGAAACTGATATTCCCCACATGGGCGTTTGTTCCATTAAACTTGACAAAGGCCAATAGTTCTTTAGAACGGAGCTCTTCCTTTTGACAGGCAGCCAGTACAGTGCAAAATAGCAACAGCAGTATACTTCTTATATTTATTCTTTTCATGTTATACAATAATTGGTGGATGATACAGAACGCGTTTATTTGACTGCTGGATTCATGATCTGGATGGCCCGGCGTATATAATTAAAATCCGGTGTAGATCCGTATTCATACTCCGCGTGGTAGGCCCCTATACCTCCTTTTCGTCCATTATTTGATTGCCAATAGGCAAATCCTATCAATGACGGAACAGTTCCATACTTTGGGTCATTAAAGTTGACTCCTCCAGTTTTCCAATGCTTTTCAAAATCCTCACAAGGCACGAATTTGTCAGCAGGCAACACGCCTCCTCCAAAGTTTTCCAGCCTACCCTGCAGCTGGCTTTGATTGGTACTACCATAGGCCTGTTGCATAAGGTAGTTGACATATGGTTCGATTCCTACGTCAAATTGTCCATCGATGATCAGCAGCTGATCTGTACCGGACATCGGCCCCATATATTGGGACAGCGCCTTGAATAGCCTTTGGGTATCCGGATCGTCCGTAGCATATGAGCCCCCACTGTCGCCAAAAATACTGTGGTCGCCATAGGCAGGTTCGTAGTCCAGGTCAAATCCGTCCAACTGATGCTTGCTAATCGTATCTGCTATTGACTTCGCAACACTATCTATAGCCTGAGGCAGTTCAACATTTGGAAAATTTTTCTTCATTAAGCTTTCTACGTTCGATCCAAACATCGTCCATAAGAATCGAGTTCCTTTTACCTCCCGCAGCTTCTGTATCAGTGATGCATTGTGTGATCCTAGCGGTGGATACCCTCCCCATATACCAACCACATCGACACTGTCCGGCATATTGTCGAGTACGCCAGCCACTAGCGGATCCCCAGGACCACTAATCCCACCAAACCATCCAAAGAATATCTGATGCTTCGACTTTTTATAGGCCCTCAAATTGGCATAGTACTCGGCTGATTTCTCCGCCAATATGGGTTTTACTTTCTCGTTCTCTACCATATTTTGCTTTTCACACGAAGAGAATAAGCAAACGATCAAAATGATAGCACTAAGACCCGAAAATATATTCTTCATATCTTTTATGTTAAAGTGCATATAGCTATGCATAGGATTTATATTTAAACGGCATTTCATATTAATTACATCTTACGTTAGGCAACCAAGTAACGGTGCCGTTGGCTACAGCATCGTATCCATTACCACTGATATCCGATGCAATATTTCCCTTGCCTTCGTTGAATTTCCAATACCCAAGCAGTCCGGCACTTGTCGGATCTATTCCACACACTCCATTCACAATTTCGGATTTGGAAAGCGCCTTAGACCATATCTTGGCTTCACTGATGTAGCCATCCAAAGGCCTACCATTAGCAGAGCGTCCAAAATAGAATCCACCTTTGGTCAAGTCAATCGTCCGTGTCACCCCCTCTTTGGTTGCAGCCAGTTCGCCATTTACATAGACGGCCAAAGAACTACCATTATACACCGCTGCAATGTGGTACCATATTCCTGGAGAGAATGCCATTGGCACATTCGTAGCGGTCGCTCCACCCGCTACTTGCAGTTGGTTATTATTGACCGTTACATCTCCAAAACGCAACAGGAAGTTTTCTTCGATCCCCATCACACTGCTGATAAATGGCGAAGCTGCTTGGAATTTATTGACCATTACCTTGGTCTCCATCGTTATATTACTCAAAGGTGCCAGATTTCCCTTGGAGAAATCAACGGTAAAATACGTACCGGTCAATGAGGCTACCGACGAAATAATCACTTTGTTTATGACGATGTAGAGCGTCTGAGAAGCCTCCAGAACAGCAAGACCATCTGCCCTTTTGATCGTCACGGGCATGACATAGGACATTCCATCCTTGAAATCCTTGATCGACAAGACATTGAAGTTTATTTTATTGGAAATATTGGTTCCTCTGGCTATTGTTACGGTCTTTGCATCCAAGCTATAGCTCCCTTCCGGTAGCACGCTATAATTCCGACCTGTCAGCTCATTGTATTTACTGACCAATGCAGGTTCTGTAGCAATCTCTACGGTGACATCATCTTTAGTAAGTTGTGAAGATGATGCACTTATCGCAAATGAGCCCCCCGTATCATCCGCAGACAGTGTCGCGGATATATCACGCTCTGCCGCTGTCAGGTATACAGATTCGAAATCCTGCAATTTGTTTTCACAAGATAGCATCGTGCTGACCATAATACATAATAGCAGCATCTTTGATATATAGTTCATGATTGTAATTCTTTAATTGTTATCAAATAAGCCCCGGCTTCTATTTCTTGTCCCACCACAGCTTGGTTCCACCATTGTCGTTGCCACCTAATAAAGTTAGTGCCTGCGCCACATTGGCGCCATTTTCCTGATATTGCAACCTCGGATACGGCAATCGTCTCACTTGTACTGCCGAGCTCACTGTCCCACCACTTCTATTCAGTGCGATCGGAAATAGTTTAGGATACCCGGTTCTGCGAAATTCTGTCCATGCTTCCTGTCCATTGGGGTATAGAGCAATCCACTTTTGGGTGATGATCCGTTCCAGCTTTTCCTCAAAAGCTGCCCCCTCATTCCACACAACAGCAATAGTGGACAGTGCGGTGGCATTGTTTGACGAATTGGCAGGATCGATATAGTTTATCGGTTTCAAGGTGCTATTCGTCAGATAGTCTGCAGGCATGCTTGCACCAGACTCTTCAAATGCCGCACGTATCCCTGATTCGTAAAAACTTCTGGCAGTCCCCCCCATGTTCCATCCACGCAAGGCTCCTTCTGCACGTAGAAAATAGATCTCTGAGGCTTGCAGCCACGGTAATGGTGTACTTGCCGTCACTTTCAACGTAGAGAATGGCTGGTACAAACTGCGTGTCACATTGATACCCGTCCGCACGCCAACGAATTCGGTCGTTTTGCCCGGGATAGTGGACAGGTTGAAGTAAGCAGCCATTCGCGGATCCTTATAGCCCGACAGGATAGATTGCATGGTGGCACCCATCCGGGTTTCGGCATACGTTTCGCTTAAGGTCACCAATGGATTTTTGTACGGGAAAGAGGTCACCACGGCTCCTTGCAGTGCACCTTCCGATTTGAGCGTAATGAGACCTGCAGGGTGCAGTATAGCTTCCTCGGCATACTTCTTGGCACTGGAGACATCTACATAAGCCAATCTCATCGCTAATCTCAGCTTTAGGGAATTGCCATATTTGGCCCAAGCTAGGTAGTCACCACCATATATTTTATCGTACTTGGCCAATGGTTTTCCTGCGCTGGCTCCCAACGTGTACAATGTATGAATTGCTTTATCCAGTTCTGGGAAAAATGAATTGTAAATCTTGTCCTGACTATCGTAAGCAGGCGTAAATGTGCCGGTAGCTAAAGATGTATACGGTATAGGGCCATACATATCCGTGGATCGGGCAATGCCTGTAATCTTGATCAGTTGCGCTACAGAGAATTGGACCGAATCTCGGCTCAGGTCTGTGGCACGTTTGATATCCACCCAAGCAGCCATCAGTTTTCCGGTCAGTTTAAACTGCTCGTTGACCCAATCCAGGTTAAATCCATAGGTCAGGTTGTTGGTATTGCCACCCCAATCCCCGGCTTGCCCCATAAAGCCCGAAAAGACATCCCCGGCCAGATTGTTGGAGATTTGATAGCTGTTCGCAAAGTCAGTACCCGAAGAGCCCACATCCGCCGCCGGTAATACAGCGTCCATCATGTTCGGAAAATTTCGTCCGGTAATATAATTATCAGCATCCAACTGCTCCAGTGTGGGTACATAAGGGTTGGTATTGTAGTCGGCATAGTTTTTTGTACAAGACACCAAACTCAAGGCGCAACCTATGCAAGCCGCGATCATGGGTAAGTAGCTCGATCCTATGCTATATTTATTGTTCATCACGTAATAGTTAAAGTTTATAAAATCAGAAACGTACACTTACATTAAAGCCAACACTTCTATAGCTCGGTTGCTGGAAGTAATCGATCCCTTGGTAATAAGTACCTGTAGAGGCTGTCGATTCAGGATCGAACGGTGCTTTATTGTAAAACATGAGTAGATTTCTACCCGTTACGGCCACCCGTATGCTCTCTATTCTATCCTTCAGGAGTTTGCCACGTAGCGTGTATCCTATTGAGGCCTCCCGAAGTCTGACATTGGTCGCATCGTATATGTAATAGCCGAGCAGACCGACCGAACCACCAGATGCTCCACCGATGACGTTATAGTAATTTTGCACGTTGGTATACTTCTTACCGTAGACCATCACCCCGCCATTATCTCTATCGTCAGCGCTTTGCTGGGATACCCCATAGGCATCCATGATCGATTGGGTAGCAGAGACGCCTACTCCACCGATACGAGCATCTATTAAAAAGGAAAGATCCAGATCTTTGTACGAAAAGCTATTCCGCCATCCAATATTATAGTCTGGGCTTGTGCGGCCCACGTACCTTTTGGGGATTTTTTGGGTCTGTATGCTTCCATCTGTCGGACTGATCCATAGATTGCCTTGATTATCTTCGCGCAATACCTCAGATATGTATAGATCTGACATCGTTCCGCCAATTGTCAATAAGCTTTCTAAGGAGCCTAGACTGCTTACACCGATACTATCTCTTCCAAATACTTCTCCTGTTAGCCTATTGACGTAGCCTTCTGATAACCGGTTCACTTTATTCCTGTTCATGGAGAATACGGCGTTACTATTCCAGGTCAGCTGCCCCATATTCGCGGTATATCCGAGGCTGGCTTCGATACCTCTATTTTCGATATCTCCGGCATTGTATGAAAACTCGGTATAGATAGATCCCGACTTCAATTGGCGGGTTAAGAGCTGATTGGTTGTATTGGATTTGTATACTGTCCCCGAAAAAGTCAACTTATTATTGAAAAATCGGAGATCTAATCCAGCTTCGTAAGATTTGGTCCGCTCGGGCATATATTCCGGGAATGGCGCAGGATTAAAGAAGGTACTTTGACTATAGACCGGATTGGTCACCCCAAACTTCGGAGGGCTACCAACTTCAGCGTAGGAGACCCGTGCTTTTGCAAATGATATTGCTTCCGGCATTTTGATCACATCACTTACTATCGCAGAGAGTCCGACCGATGGATAGAAGTAAGAAGACTGATTCGCGTAGTCTTTTGGCAATTGGGATGGCCACTCATATCGACCTGTCAGGTCCATGTACATCCATTTTTTATAATCAAATTGCGCTGTGGCAAAGGTAGACTGCAGCTGTGTCCGGCTGTAGACAGGTGTAGTCTGCGGCGTCATGTTATCCAATGTCGTGAAGACGTTGGCAATCCGTGTCAGGTTGCCAAAAACGGTAAGGCCGTCTACTTTATCGTCCTGATAGCTTCCACCAAAATTGGAGGAGAAGCTGATGTCATCGGTTATTTTGGTCCTGACACTGGCCACGAGGTCAACATACAGATTTTTTGATCCCGTCTTTCCCATTGAGTAATGACCATATTCCGATGCGAAGATGCCATCTGTCCCAGCTGGAAGCTTGATTTCATTTTGTAGGTTGTTGTTGTCCACCCGTACGCGTCCGGTGATATCAAGCCAATCAAAGACTTTGTATTTGGCCGTACCGCTCAGCATGTATCGCTCCGAATTATTGGTGTTGGTCTGTGCCTTAGCTACCCAATAAGGGTTTTGCGCACCAAGGCCAAGGTTTCCATACGGCCAGAATTGTGTGGATATCTTACGATCGGCATTGTACCGACTGTATAGCTCATACTTGCGTATATCATCGCCCGGAGGAAAGAGGTAGAGCGGCAACAGCGGATTTTGGTACTGCCCCTGCGCGATCATGTTGTTGTCAGACGTCTTGACATACATTGCGTTAAAATCTACCGTGAATCTGTCCGTGAGATTGGCCGTATGTCTTAAGTAAAAGTTGTATCGGTTGTATTTATTATCTGGAATAATCCCCCTAGCATTGTTTGTTGCAGCAGAAAAAAGCGTTTGGCTCTTTTCCGTCCCTCCGGATAGACTTATTGAATTGGAGAGATTATAACCTGTTTGAAAAAAATCTCTTGGGTTGTAGCTCGATGGTGTTGCCAATTTCTGGCCCCAGCTTTCATATTTTTGTGGATCAGCCTGTCCATATGTATTTTGAAATTTGGGCATGATGAATGGGTTGTGAAAGTCCGTATTATTGGAGAGCGTGATATTGATGGGCTTTCCTGTCCCTGCTGTTACCGCTCCTTTTTTTGTGGTCACCAAGATGACCCCGTTCGCGCCCTGATTTCCGTAGAGAGCAGTAGCAGATGGTCCCGTTAGTGCCGAGATACTTTCAATGTCGTCTGGATTCAGGCTGGATATGCCCTCCCCTGTCACGGAGCCTTTGAATGCATCATTGACCGAAGCTCCTCCATTATTATTAGGAATGGGGATACCATCCACCACGTACAATACATTATTGTTCAGACTGATGGATTTGGTTCCGCGCATGACCACTCTCGTGCTTCCTCCAATACCGGATGAGCTTGCATTGATCGTCACACCAGCCACCTTTCCCGTCAGCGAGTTTACGAAGTTGGCATCCCTATTACGGGTCAGTTCCTCTCCTTTGAGTTCCTGTACATTATAGGTCAATGAACGGGTTGACTTTTTGATCCCCAGTGCGGTCACGACTACCTGCTCCAGTTGATTCTCATCTTGTTTCAATACCACCGATAGCTGTGTCTGTCCAGTCATCCGGATCTCTTGCTTGAGGTATCCGATCGAGGTGAATACCAGTACATCCCCTTCATTGGCTTCTATTGTGAACGCCCCCTTTGCATTGCTGGAGGTCGCTTTCCCTGCATTTCGATTCATGACAGAGACCCCCAGGATCCCTACACCTGCCGTATCGGTTACGATACCCTTTACCTCAGCAAAGAGTCGCTCCAGAGCTGGCGTTAGTTTCTTCGACTTTAGGATCACTGTCCGTTCGTTGATGGAGTAGTCAAGTGGAAGCCCCTTAAGTGTACTTTCCAATGCTTCGCTTACCGTAGAATTGGTCAATGAGACGGTCACTTTCTTGTTCTTGGGAAGGATTTTTCCATCGTAAAAAAAATCATATCCGCTTTGTTTGCGAATTTCTTTCAGCACCGATTCCAGCGGTGCATTTCGCTGGTGCATCGTAATGCGCTGTGCCAATGTTGTCGCATTGACCTGCACGAATGATACGATGAGCATCACAATGGTTAGTCGCATAAGGAGGAATATTTTATGGCATCGCGTGGTAGCCATACCAATTTTCTTCGTATATTTTTTATACATTTGTTTAGTTTGGTTTAGAAGCAGTATGCCTTAACTTTCCACGGCTTGGGCATCTGCAGATTCAACGTTTTTTTAAGAATTGTGCCAAACTCAGACCAGGGGCGTATTACACACTTCTGGTCTGTGTTTTTTGTTGGGAGGGTTATTTATCCGGAGTCGCTCTTCATATCTTTATCATTTTTTTAGGGTTTATATTTGTGTTCGGTCCATGTGGGGACATGTAATTACTGGCATTTATTTGGATACATAGACTTTTCGCCCGTCCACTTTAAAATGTACGAGGCCCGAGGATTCAATAAGTTTTAATACCGCTGATAGGTGTTTTTCTCTAGAAATCCACCCACCGGTCTGTATATCCGTAGGAAGATCCGGGGCGTAGATGATCTCGACGTCATACCATCTGGCAATTTTGCGCATGGCTGCCTTCAGGTCTACATTATTTAAGGCAAAATCTCCATCTTTCCAATCCATGATATTTTCGATATCCACTCGCTTCACGGTAATGCCTTCGCCTGTATTGACGGCCTGCTGTCCAGGTTTCAGCACTTGCTCATTCCCTCCTCCGACTACCCGTACCGACCCTTCTAGCAGTGTCGTCTCTTCGTTAGCCTCGTTAGCATAGCTATTGATATTGAAATGAGTACCCAGCACCTGTACCTCCTGTTTGGCGGTCTGCACCACAAATGGGTGCTCGCTGTCCTTGGCCACCTCAAAATAGGCTTCGCCACGCAGCAAGACCTTGCGCTGCCCACCCATGTATAAAGCAGCGCTATAGGTCAAGCTCGACGCGGCATTCAACCAAATCTTGCTGTTGTCCGGTAATATGACGGCATACGTCTCCCCATTCGCCGTAGACAACGTATTCATCTGATCTTGTTTGCCTTTTGTTTCTTTTATTTGATAAGTCAATTGTCCATCTGCAGTCTTGGTGACGATTACTCCCGATTCTTTGGCGATCTCACCGTTGCCTGAATCCGTCAATTTGATCTGCTGGCCATTGGCCAATGTCAATGTAGCGCCTATCTTGCCGGGCGACGCATCATTTGTCCGATTGGAGACTTGGGTATTGGCCTTTTGGGGCGTATCTAAGATGTATCGGTTGGTATACAGCAGGATGCCAGCTCCGATGACCAGTACGATGGAGGCAGCTGCTACCATACGTCGCCAAGGAGCTATCCGTTTGATCGGATAACCTGGCAGCTGTTGCCTGATCGATTCCAGTTGTTGCTGCTTTTGGATATCTGTAAATCCGGAAGCGTCCTCCACGTTCAAATCCGCAAACCATTGCTCAATGATCGCTTGTTCTTGAGGTGTTGCCGTCCCTTCTACGTATTTTTGAAGTAGTCTTTCTGATTCTTTCATTGGTTATCCAAGGAGATAATGGTCATCCTTATATACCTATGACAAAGAAGTGCCCCTCAACAAGTATCGAAAGGAATAAAAAAATGAAATAAAATCACAAACATCAGATAATCAGAAAAATAATAAAATAGAAAGGGCCAAGTTTTTCCCTTAATACTTTTAGCACATTGGTCATTTGCTTGGCGATCGTATGCTCTGAGGTGCCCAGACGCAAGGCAATCTCTTTGTGCGACAGCCCTTCTTCTCTGCTCAGTTTGAAGACTTCTTTCATTCGGGGTGGTAGATTGTCGACTTCACGGTGTATCAGATCACGAAATTCTTTTTCGCGAATTTGCAGATCAATTAAATAATTTCCTTCCTGTATAAACTCTTCCAAGGAGTCCAGATAAGGGGTTTCTTTCCGTTTTTTATAGATCAGATTGAGTGAGCGATTGCGGATCGCTGTAAATAGGTAATTGGCTAAGCCCGTCGTGAAGACCAGATCTTCACGTTTGACCCATAACTCTGTAAATAGATCTTGGATGACATCCTGTACATCCTCCGCATGTCCCAGTTTTTTCCAGGCATGCTGCTGTAAGGGCGTTTTATATCGATCATAAATCTCCAGATAAGCGACATGGTCACCCTCTTTCAAGAGTGCTGTTAATGAGGCGTCTGTATGTTTATAATATGTAGTCATCTATTATAAAATTACCTTCCTGTAATGGACGGCATGGCATACTGTATTAATAGTTGAGTGTAATTCAATTGGTATTTTCAGACCAATATTAAATATTTATTTGCAATTGTTAATGAAAATTCTGCTTAAACGTAATATTTTTTTCAGCAATGCACCGTGATATGATGATGTATTGTGCATTCAGGAAGTATTCGTGTCCCGGGCTGAAGTAAAGGCTTGCTTTAATGCTATCAATATGTGTACATTAGCTAGACGAAGATGAAAATAATGTTGCACCAACACACAGGCTGAAAACGTGCCTGATAAATTTCAGGGCAATTTAACAGCATATATGGACAAAAACATGAAAACAATACTGACAATTATCCTTTTAATCGTGGTCAATACCTCCCTGTTTTCTCAGCAAAAAGGCCTGCCACCCGAAGGAGACTTTTTACTGGCCGGCACCTCTAAGATTTCAAAGAATGACAAATGGATTGGAAACTTCACCATCAACAAGAAGATATACCGAGTCTATTGTGGCTATCAGACTCCCAATCCGGATTTACAGCAAAAGGAAAACGATACATTAGCTGTTTATAAAATTGCACCTGATAAATCGAAGTACAGTGAATTAGAAATCACCAAACTGGCCACACGAAACGGTAAAATTATCGGTGAAGAATTTTATAAAGTGGAGCATGACACACTCACCATCGTCGCGAATTCATACGATTACATAGGCACATTCAAGAGTACTTCAAAATACGTTACAGACAAATATGGCCTGAAGATGATCAGTCAAAAGACCGAAAACATCAATACGGACACATTATCTGACAAGTATCTAAAACCAGCAGAGATGAATGTCATTTTCCCAGCAAAATGATCTAACAAGTTAAAAATGAGGCAATCCGTAAATCTTAAAAAGTTTACTATCTCAAATCTAACGTCTAACTATGCATCGTCATGCCGTACTTGATACGGCATCTCTCCCCTAACAGCACTAACGTCTAACTCAGCACCGTCGTACCATACTAACGTCTCATATCTCATATCTCATATCTAACATCTCATATCTAACGTCTCATATCTAACATCTCAAATCGAACTCAGCACCGTCATGCCGTGCTTTATACGGCATCTCTCCCCTAACAGCACTAACGTCTAACTAAAAAAAGCCTGTCTCACTTCTGAAACAGGCTCATCTTAGTTTATGCTATAAACAGATTTAATAGTTTATCACTTTTTCATCCGTCTTAAACGTATCCAGAGAAAATTGGGTTTTCCGATAGTAACTGACAAAAGAAATACTCCCATTGGGTTGCATATCAGCAGGAAACTCCACTGCAAACGCCATCGGTGTCAGTGCAAGGGAATCGCGGGTATTGTCCAATTTGGTAAAATACACCTGTGTACCCTGCAATGGCGAAAAGCCGCTACCGACAGTCTCTACAAGAAATACCCCTTGTTTCGATCCTGACGGCGAGGTCACAAAATTGCTGAATACACGATTGAGACTCAAAATTGTCGCACCATACCGTGCACCTTCAATCGAAGCGGTAGATGTCAGCGCTTTGGAACTATCGCCCTGTTGGCTAAATCCGCGTGCACTCACCGTATACCGCGTCTCTTTTAATTTATCCAGAAAGACATCTTTATCTTTTCCGATTTCTGAGGCCGCAATATCGTAATACAGGGTATCTCTTCGGGCATTTAAATCATTGGTCACGACCAACCGTATTTTCTTTATTTTCGGATCAGTGCTCAGCCGCATATGCACCTGTGCCCTGCCATTGCCTGGATATACCGCCAATGAATCCAGTGCTCCAGGATAATACCGCTCGGCATTTTCCAGATATGCCTTGTAATAGTGGTCTTCCTTTTTACAGGCCGCCAATACCAGAAAGATACAGCATATATATATTATACTTCTTTTCATAATTTTATACATTAAAAAAACAGTCCCTCACTATTGTTGTCCCCAAAGTGTGATCTCGGACATGATAATGGCTGAAGGATTTTTGTCCGACGCTTCAATACCATTCCATGTACTCAGTACCTTGACCCGGATATATCGATTTCTATAACGAGGATCGATGGGATTCACATCTGGAAAGTCCCACTCCTCACCTTTTTTCACATAATTTTTATCTTCCGTTGTCGCTGCTTGTCCAAAGGGCAGACCTGAAGGTCTAACGCTCTCAAACGTGCCCAACAGAAACCAGCCATCAAAGCTGGGATCGTTCATATCCGGATTATTGGCACCGTATATCTGAAATTTTTTAACATGGGTAGTGCTATATGAACCGTTTAAATCCGACATTCGTGGCCAGGTTTTGATTCGGCTCAGGATAGACGGTACACCCAGATCGATTGAAATAGAGAACGGTATGGGTGGCGATGCAAACCAGGCTTCATCACCATGTACCGTCATTTTATTGTCCCATAAGGTCTTATATTTCAAGCTTCGACCACCGTACGTAGGGTTAAAAGTATCCCAGTCCCCTCCGATAGCACCCAGCGCAACCTGGGTCAACTGCCATGTATCCTTAGGAATCAGTACTTCCTCTAAAGGCGCCAGCTCTTTTACGACCGTGTCCGAATTATTTCGCCATTTGTCCTGAATAAAAACACCGAACGTGCTCACCCCTTCTGCCACGCCACGCACACGTAGCGTTTGCTTTTCCAAGCTGCTATATGCGGTATCAATATTGATCCATTTGTCCTGATCGTCTTTTTTCATCACCACGATCACCAGTGGTTGCTTCTCCTGATTGTCGATATAGATATTAACGCCACCATATGTAGAAGTGAATTTTGTGTCATCTTTCAAACTTTCAGAGATCAACCGATTATAGGGTGTCGATACATCCACCGTCACGGTTACCGGTTTAGATTCAACCTCCCCTACGCTCACCGAATATAGCTCGACATCATATTTGCCAGCGGTAGAATATCCCTCTACAATCAACGAGTCTTTGTACTGTGTGGATTTGGTTTCTACACGGTTACCGTTGTTTAATATATAGACGGCCTTGACATAGCGAAAATCTCGATCTGTGGGGAGTTTATATTTGATTACGGCGCCTCCAGCCCGCGAAAATGTCCTGACATCCGTGACCTGTCCCGCCACATCCCCCTCCTTGATGGGGCGTATACCCACATCTTCCTTACACCCTTGAAATGCAGTGATAAATAGACTCGCAAAGACCAAAAGCCTGAACAGTCCTTTACTATTATTGAATACGTTCATGTTCGTTATATTTAAAAACTACCATCCATAATTTTGAACCATTTTGGGATTTCGACGCATTTCGGCCCGGCTGATCGGCCAGAAATAGTCACGCTCTGTAAAACTTGGGGAATAGAATACCACCTGTCTGTAGTAAAGATTGGGGTTCTGCTGATTGACATCGCTTCCTACCACTTCTTTGCTCAGCTCTTCTGTCGCATCTTTCCAGCGGCGTAAGTCCCAAAAACGCTTCCCTTCAAAGGCGAGTTCGATGGTTCGCTCCGCCTTAATAATCGTTCTCAGCCCCTCCTTGGTCGCAGGTCTATCCGGATAAAAAGAATAGTCCTTCCACGATTCTTCCACCCCTTTCAACCCCGCTCTGGTACGCACCCTATCGATATAGGCGATCGCTTCAGGACTTGGTCCATTCGCTTCATTGAGTGCCTCAGCATACAGCAGATAAAGATCTGCCAAGCGAATCACCGGCGCGATAAAAGACACGATACTCATGGAGTTGGACGCACCAAAAGTATTTTCGTAGTTTACATACTTTTTGACACCGTATCCTGTCACATTATAGTAGGTACCGTTGTTGATCCCTACATTACCGCCCAATTTGTAAAAAGTACTGAAAGCAGCCGCTTCTGTCGCATTGCTCCGCATGAAGTAGCGTCCGCCGTCAAAAGACACATTACCATAGAAACGGGGTTCGCGATCCAAATGCAGGCGAATTGTCTGATTATTCAGTGCCACATCGTACTGATACTTGGCATCGGTGACATTGACGACTTCAAAACGCTGGTTGTAGGGATAGGTCTTGTCTTCATCAATAGGGACGCCATTGGCACTGTAGTATTTACCCACCATATTTTGCGTCGCTGACAAGAAGGAGCGGATACTTGCATTCGACCCTGTATTGGCATCCCAGCCGCGGGGCATGTAAGACAGCTGTATATCGCTCCCGATCAGGTTATTGGAGTAGAACCAAAGTCCTTCGGTATTATCCTTATTCTGACTAAAGGCCAATCTAGAACTCAACTGTGCGATGGCTTCTGGACGCGTGATATTCACCCCTGGAGGCGCCTGCCAGACGAATAGCGACTTACCCCCCTGCTCCGCAGCGTCAATAGCTTCTCGACAAGCATTAACGGCTTTTACCCATTTATCGGCAGCGTAAGCAGTATTAAAGAGGGCCTTTCCATTCTTATTTTTAATACTGGTAATCAGTGACTGGTTACCGTTAAATAAAGGACTGGCAGCATAGACCAGTATTTCGGCTTTGATGGCTTTGGCCGCAATACGGTTGACACGGCCCATTTCGGCATTGACGTCCACGACATTGGGATCCAGGAACTCCATTGCGCCATCGATAGTGGTGATGATATATTCAAATACATCATCGATCGGTTGCCGCTCAACAGCATATTCGCCAAGATCCGATCCGACCGGCACAAACTTATCCACAATGGGGATAGGACCATATCGCTTTAATAATTCATAATGATAAAAAGCTTTTAGAAAAGTCGCCTCCGCTTTCCATTTGTCCCTTTCCTCGATAGGCATATCCGGTACTCCCCCTATGCTATCGATGAAGATGTTGCAATCCGAGATACCTCGCCACAGGCTGGAAGTACCATCCCACTCGTTGAGCAGCGGACTGTCTGCATTCTGCGCCCCGCGGAGTATATTTTTACCAGCAGACGCAATTTGTTCGTTTGTCCATATTTCACCGGCTCCCATCACTGCGGGATTTGCATTGTACCCACTATAATTGGGCATTGCATTATAGCAGGTCGCCAGGTAGCGCTCCGCCATGACCCTGCTTGCGAAAGCATGTTCCAGTATAGGCACATTATCCGGGACCACATCCACATACTTGCTGCAGGATGTCCCGACAATTACCAATAGCGCGCCGATTATATATTTTGTTATTCCTCTTTTCATGATTAAAAGCTTGCATTTATACCAATATTAAATACTCTTTGCAATGGATATCCCAAGCCATTTCCGCCCAATTCTGGATCCCACATTTTGAAGTTGCTAAACTTTAACAGGTTGGTAGCACTACCATAAATCCTAAATTTTTGAAACTTATATCGTTTGGCCAGCTCAGGATTTAATTCATAGCCCAGTTCGACCTGTTTTAGACGGAACACGTTTCCGTTGCGCATCCAAAAGGTACTGGTCTGTGTATTATTGGCCATCGGTGTGCTGCTCAGGCGCGGCCACAGTGCATACGGATTCTGGTTGGACTCAGACCAATAGCTATCTGCCCACACCTGTAATACGGCATTGGGTGCTGTCACACTGCCAAATGGTGCGGATCCTGTATAAGTCGGATCGATAAACAAGGAGGTCTGGGCCATGCCAGAGAAAAAGAACGAGAAGTCAATACGTTTATAGCCGGTACTCAGACCAAAACCGTAATTGATTTCGGGTGTCGTCGGCAAGCCGATAGGTACCATATCGTTTGAGTTGATCACCCCATCCTGATTGATATCCAGGTATTTGATATCACCGCCCAGTACCTGCTCCGAAAAAGTCTGCGTGGGGCTGTTACGCACCTCATCATCATCGATAAATAGTCTTTCGGCGACATATCCTCTTTGCTGTGCAGCACTTAGGCCGATTCTACTCAAGTAGGGATATTCGTATTGCGGCTCTTCATAATTCACATATTTACCCGTAGCATAGGTAAATGTGCCCCGCGCCTGAAACCACAGGTCCGAATTCACTGATTTCGAATAGTTCATTTCAGCATCTATTCCGCGGGAAGCATACTTGCCGACATTTGCCAGGATATTGGCTGAGTAGCCAGCCGTAGACGGGATGGAGGCTCTTGTCTGCACGATGTTTGAACGATTCTGATTAAAGTAGTCAACCGTCAATTTAAATGCACTTTTAAATAGTCCAAGTTCCAGCCCGAGATTGGACTGTCTGGAAATCTCCCAGGTGATATCACTGTTCTGATATTGCCTGATATCGATGCCATTGATAGTCCTCCGGGTTTCGCCGGGCATACCCCAGGTGTACGATTCGTCAGCCGAGCTGAGATTGACATCCGAGAGATAGAAGAAACGGGAGTTGGTTGCGGATATCACATCATTACCAACCAGACCATGGGTAAATCTAAGTTTAAAGAGCGAGACCACATCTCTGTAGGGTTCCATAAACCCTTCGTTATGTACATTCCACGCCACCCCTGCCGATGGAAAAAATCCCCAGCGGTGCTTATCTGCAAAACGCTCCGAACCATTGTATCCAAAGTTGAATTCGGCCGAATACCGTTTATCAAACGAATACGTAAAGCGACCGGAAAGAGAGACGTTTCGATAAGGCAGCGTGTTCAATAGTGACGGTGTGCGCGTATCCGGCTCGACCCGATCTTGTATAGCCGTTAGCAACATACCACTCAGGGAGTGTTTGCCAAAGGTACGGTCGTAGAGAAATTGATTTTCCAGACGAAAGATGGCGGCATTGGTTCGGCCTGCTGGAGAATAATCCAGGTATTCCGTTCCCTGCTCTGGATTAAGCGGATTATAGTATGGAGAATTGCCGGCATCATACCCCATGAATTCGTAGTAGAACGGTTTATACTGTCTATTTTCTGCGAAGTACGAATTTCGGGTCACATTGAGCATGCCCCGATAGCGCAGCCCCTCGGTCAGGAAGTTCAGTTTTTGGTTCAGTTCGATAGAGAGGACAATATTACTCCGTTTATAATTTTGATAGCCCTTCACCACCTCTGCATACGAGTTCAGGTATTTGCCATCTTCTGCATTTCCAAACATCGGATGCTGGATATAAGACTGCTCGATACCTGGCGTATATACCGGCTGGAAAAGAACAGGATTGGAGCGCAGTGCATATCTGAAGGCTTGAGCTCCCCCCACGATAGGGCCGCTATAATCCTGTAGATTGGCCAGTGCCCTTACAGCAAGTGTAGTGGACTTGGTGACATTGACATTGATATTGGTCCTCAGGTTATAGACCTTAAAATCGACATTGTTATTGAAATTGTTCAGCGGATCCACCTTGATCAAGCCAAAGTCCCTTGTCAGGTTTCCACTGATGTTATACTGGGCAATCTGACTCCCTCCATTGATGGTCAGGTTATAATTCTGCGTATTCGTTTTATCTTTGATCAACATCCCCAGCCAGTCCACTGCAGGATAAGCGTAAGGGTCTTCACCCAGCTCCGTACGCGCAATTTTTTCGGCCGAATAGAGGTTGCGGCGTTCGGTCAGGGGGTCACGGGTCATGTAGGCCTCATTCTGCATTTTCATCCAGGTGACAGGATTGGCGATCTTGACCTTTTCAGTAGGCGCAGATAGACGCTGGTCGACGCGAAAATTGAGACGCGCGGGCCCTTCTTTTCCCATCTTAGTAGTGATGAGCAAGACGCCATTGGCTCCTCTCGAACCGTAAACGGCAGCGGCAGCCGCATCTTTCAGCACCGAAAAGCTTTCGATATCATCGACGGGTATCCTGGCCAGGTCATCCGAGGTCACTTCCATATTATCCACCAGGATAAGCGGCGAGTTGTTGACCCCAAAACTGCCCACCCCACGAATGAAGAAGTCGGCATTGTCCAGTCCAGGCTCCCCACTGCGTTGGAAAGATATCATTCCGGCAACCCGCCCTTGCAGTGCCGATGTCAAATTGCTGCTCCCGGTACGGAGCTCACGCGGGGAGACGGTGGTCACAGCACCGACTACACTCTCCCGCAATGTCTTTTGGCCAAATGCGGTCACTACGACCTCATCTACAAAAGCCGTAGTCTGCTCCAGGATAATGTCAATCTTTGTCCGTCCGGCCAGCGGTATCTCTTCGGTCCGATAGCCGACCATCTTAAATACCAATATATCCGTGGAGGGCACTTTAAGAATATAGTTACCATTCAAGTCGGTGGTGGTACCCACGCTAGGCTTATTTTTCAGGTAGACGGATACGCCCGGCAATACGGCGCCCACGGAGTCTTTCACTGTCCCGGTGACTTGCACTTCGTTCTGCAAAGGGCTCATATTCTTCCCTGTAGAGGCATTCCTTTTATCAACCTTTGGTACAATCACGACCGTCCCGTCATAGAGCTGATAATCTAAAGGTTGATTGTGTAATAGACGCTTTAATGCAGCTTCCAACGGTGCCTTTGTCAAATTTAGATTGACATGGGAGGCTTTCCTCAGGGTCGACTCTTTATAGATAAAGCGGTAGCCCGTCTGTGATTTAATAGCCCCCAATGCATGCTCCATTGTCGAATTATTCAATCTAAGGCTCACGGTCTGCGCCATGCCTTTTGAAGCTGCGTTCAACGTGCCCAAAATCACGAGTAATACAGTAAGTTTCATGAATAGTAGTGTTTTGAACAGCATACGGCTCCGCCCTCTGGCAAATAGATTTTGCCATATATACTTAAATTCCATACATTTGAATAGATAAGGTTGTAATTGTGTTAGATACAATAATTAATTTAGAGACCTTAGTTTATGAACTGGGGGTATTGCCGTACCTCCAGTTTTTTATAAGGTTTTATTGGTTTTTGTTAGCTTCTATATCATCCGCCTCCTTTTTTATTTGACCACTAGTGTTCTATTTTTTATCTGAATATCAAGTCCGGTAACCCCTTTCAGTACGTTACACACCGCTTGTATAGACTCGGTCCGCTTGATTCCGCCCTGATATTTTTCATCGCTGAGCGTACGCTCATACTCTACGTCCACGCCATACCACCGCGAGACCTCATTCATGATATTACGCAGGTCCTTTCCTCCAAAATAAAAGTAACCGTCCTTCCACGCCTGGGCTTCCTCAGGATCGGCTTTTGCCACGGAGATACCTTTACTATCGACCATTGTAGCATTTCCTTCATCTATCAGGACAGACTTATCCGCCACGCTTACGCGTATCCGGCCTTCGGTTAGTATTGTTTTGATTTGTCCTTCCTTCAGGTGCGTATTGATGTTGAAAGCCGTACCTACGGCCTCCACAGTAGATTGTCCGACATTAACGATGAAGGGTCGGGAAGCGTCTTTTGCGACTTCAAAGTACGCTTCGCCCTTGACACTTACTATCCGCTCTGTCCCCGTAAACACGGAGGGGTACTCCATTTCCGAATCGGCGTTCAACCACACCGTTGTCCCATCATTCAGCTGGATACGGTATATCCCGCCAATAGGTACACGGAGCTTGTGCCTATATACCTCTTGTCTGCTTGTAGCGGCATAGTCCAATTGATTGTCCACGATTTTCATTTCATTGCCCCCTTCCCGGATGATGGTATTGCCCTTCTCTCCCAAGAGGACGGTCTGACCATTGGACAGGGTCAATATCGCCTGTTCTTTTCCGGGTTGGACACTTTTGCTCGTTTTAGCGACGATCGGCGACTGGACAGATCCCGACCAGTGAGACGCGCCCCACACCCCCAAGCAGAGGATTGCGATGACAGAAGCTGCAATTAACCAACCCTTTGCCTTTCGCTTTTGGCGCTTACGTTGGACTTTGGCCACGGTCGCTTCCCATTTGGTCTGAATATCCTCGGCCATGTGCGCATGCAGAAGTTGACGTATCTCCTCCCGCTTTACTTCTTTATTTTCCAACCAAATGCTTATCCGTGGATATATCTCCTCAAACTGGCGCAACTCTTCCAGCTCTTCGGTAGTAATTATACCCCTGAGGTATTGGTCCATTAAATGGGCTATCCTTAAGTAATTTGATTGCATAATTTAAAGTATATGACACCTAGCGTCAGCAGTAGCGGTCAAAAAAATGACACCTACCTAACTACAATACGCACGAGTGTGAAGAAAGGGTGACAAGAAATATTAAAAAAATAAAAATAGTAGCATTTTAACGGAGCGGAGCACGGGAAACAAGATCTTTTTAATGGATGTCATTGCTCTTCGTTTCTGGGTTTTAACGGTATTGATCGAAATGCCATAAAATGTTGCGACCTCCATATTTGACTTTTCCTCCAGATAAGCCATCTTAAAGATATTCTGACAGGCTTCCGGGAGGGCGCATATCGTTGCATAGAGTTGGTTGATTGATTCGGCGTACATGATACTTTCCAGGATATCTTCATCAGAAATCTCTGTCTGCGGATTTATCAGGCGATAATTCTGTATGACCTGCGACTTTCGGAGATGACTGAGCGACGCATTCTTGACCATGGTGTAGAGGTACGATTTGGCGCCTGTGCTGTCGTATGGAAACACGGTATTGCCATCCAACAATTTAACAAATACATCCTGAACAATATCCTGTGCATTGTCCATATTCCCCACTAGACGGCATGAAAGCTCGACAAGCCCATAATAATTCTGCTCAAATAATCCTTTTATGATATTTTGCTTCAGGTTCGATGACATCGATGTGAAATAATTAGCCGGTTATTATATAATCGTGGATTAAGATAGCAATTTATAACTAATAACGATAAAATAAACATTTTTTTCGCCAAGCAAAGCACCGTCATGCCGCGCTAAACTCTGCACGGCTTCTCTCCCCTAACAGTACTAATCTCTCCAATCTCCCATCTCAAATCTCATATCTCAAATCTCATATCTCATATCTCATATCTCATATCTCAAACCTAATTAAGTGTCTTATGTTTTTGACCCCATTTTTCCAGCCCTTTAATAATGGGTTTCAAGTCATACCCGATAGGTGTCAGTTCATATTCAACTCGGGGAGGTACCTCGGCATAAACCGTACGTTTGACAATTTTATTCTCTTCCAATTTCCGCAGTTGTAGCGTAAGCATTCGCTCCGTTATATTAGGCAAGCATTTTTTCAGCTCTCCAAATCGGAGCTTACCATTTATGAGGTAACAGCAGATTGCCAATGTCCATTGACCGCCGATAATGTTAGCTGCGTACACCTCTAAACAATCATTCGCTAAAGCCTGCTTATTTGCAAAATTTGTGGATGTTTCTTTGATTTTTACCATTACTTACATTTTTTATAGTACCACACAATTAGTAGCTAACGTACTAAATTAATGCTTTGTCGATTACTTTTGTATAACGATTTTAAATAATACGATATATGAAGACGTTAATAATTGCTGTACATCCTGACATAGAGAGTTCTGTCATTAACAAAAGATGGCTGGAAGAGCTGAGCAAACATCCTAATAAATATCACGTACATCAATTACACACGAGCTATCCCGATGAAAAGATTGATGTAGCTGCAGAACAAAGGTTAATAGAGCAATATGATAAAATTGTATTTCAGTTTCCTTTCTATTGGTTCAATTGCCCTCCTTTATTGAAAAAATGGCTTGACGATGTCCTTACCTATGGATGGGCGTATGGAAGCAAGAGCGGTTTCAAAGTTTCCGGAAAGAAGATTGCTTTGGCAATGTCCGTTGGCATAGATGAACACGAATACGAACCAACCGGAAAGTATAAATATACGATGGCCGAATTGACCAGGCCTTTTGAGCTGACCTTCGAATATGTAAAAGCCGACTATAGACCCTTCTTTGCGTATTACGGCATAGAGCGAAATAATGCGAAGGAATGGGTTGAAAATAGCGTAGCCCCGTATATAGATTTCTTGAGTAACCTATAAAAATAGTTGACAATCTGCACGTCATGCCATGTCCGTTACGGCATCTCTCCCCTAACAGCACTAACGTCTAACTCAGCACCGTCGTACCATACTAACATCTCATATCTAACGTCTCATATCTCAAATCTCAAATCTAACTACTCAACACTTCCTTCCACGCTTCACGTAGCTCCAACAGCCTATCATATGCATCCGTCGGGACTGTGTATCTTTCCCGTTGGGGACCATAGAATTCCACTATACAGTCATCCCCTTCTTTAAACAGAGCTTTCACCGCCAGATGCTGTATCAGTCGCCGGCGCCCTACCCGAAAGAGCACATGAGGCCACTGCTGCCCGACCTTACTGAGCGATTCGATATCAACCGTGCCCTCACGCCCGTCCAATAGCCGCACATTCACCATCTTCATCTTTGACGATCCTTCTTTCAAATAGAAATAAGCAATCTGTACCATCCTGACCCCTTCTCTGTCCATACCGATCATCACTTCGATCTGCTCACTGAGCTCCAAGAGGTATGCTTTACACCGCTTCTTCTCAGCGCAGAGCCGCTCACGAGATGCACGCAGCTTTTGCTTTCGCTCTATCAGTTGGGCTATTTCGTCCTGATAATATTGCTCCATACCATCCTTTGCGAGCTGCAACATAGCCAACTCCTGAATTAAGCCATCGTTGTAAACAGTAGCCCAGCTTATAGCCCCATCTCGCTGGTGCAGCCTTTTTTGCAGGACGAGGATCCGTTCGACGGTCAATTCCTTAGCCCTGCGCTCTTTGCAGATGGTGCAGTACACCTGCACCATGATCATACAAAATACCACCACTACATAGTCCAGCTCCACATATTCAGAAGCTTGTAGATCAATGCCAAAGACGGCGAGATAGGCTGCATACATGACTTTCAATACTATGGCACCTAGCCCCAGTGCCAACAGTCCAAATTGGAACAGATAGCGCTGCAATTCATACCTCCTAAAGTAGGCATTGGTACTCAGGCGATATATTGCATACCCGATGACCCACACGGCAGGTAACATCAGCAGAAAGCTAAACATCCAGATACCTATGTGAGCTCTTGACGTCATGCTCCAGGAGAACGCCTCGGTAGTCGTATAGCATGTAATCAAAAAAGCGGAAAGGGCTGACAACATCATCATCCACCTGCTTCCATACCACGATCTGAAGAAAAGTTGACGGGCAGTCATTACTAGATTAAGCATTGGTTTAACCCCTAAGTTATCAAATTACTTTGAAATAAACTGACAACATAGTCTTATTCTCAGCAAAATTCACCGAAATCCTTTTGCTGTTCGTCGAATCAACATCTAGCTCTACGTATTCCAAAAGTTAGTTTTTCACGCTCTTCATCGATTCCAGAGCTCGTTTCGTGGATTTCGGCCCTACTTTTCTCCTCTTTTTGGAATATCGGTTTTACATTAGCTGTTCGATCGAACCGACTATATCGTTAATATTTTTAGAAACAGGTGACAGCAAGGCCATGTGGTTAATGAAGAGGCATGCAGACATGATCTGGGATTCACCCACCAAATGAAAAGAAGAAATGAAGAAATACCCTTTCACGGCAAGCGGCGGCGCGCCAACCGAATCCGCCATTTTGAAGCATATTGAATGAGTCATGGGCCTATTCTATCCAAAAAGAGGAGCCATCCCCGACCTGCTCCGGTATTGGGCCAAGCACAGCAGCCTGGACAGCTTCCACGAAGCTTTGCTCCATAGGCATGCCGAAGTATTGCAAGTCAAACAAGGGCATCGCCTTCAGGAAGAAGGCATAGTACAGCGCAATATCTATTTTGTGTGTAAAGGATTAATCGCTAGGCAGATCGTACACGACGACGGCCGACGTTCTCTTCTTACGATCGCCACACCCCATATGGCACTATTCACCACGGTACATCCCTACACCTCAAGAGCCTCTCTTGGAGAGATCGTCAGTATACTTCCCAGCCTTGTGCTCCGCATTCCCTATAATATCGTACTTCCCTATCGGTACAAAGACCCCGCTATCGAGCGGCTTATCGATATTTTCATCAATAAAAAGAAAGCCCAGACCGATCAACTGAGGTTACTATCCACTCTGCAACAGCCCACTCAACGATATATCGCCTTTGCAAAAAGACTCCCTGATCTCAATAGGCTACTCACAGAGCAGGAAATAGCCGACTTACTCCAAATATCAAGGAGTACCGTGCAACGAGCACAGCGCTTAATCTAAAAAGCTGATAAATGACCCAAATTAGCATCACCTATTGACGCTAAATAGCAAAACCGTCCTTAATACCTTTGAAATATGAAGGAATAAACAAGATAACAATAGAAAGATAACATTAAAACAGTAAAAACACAACATGACAGCAGCAGCGACATATCATCCATCGGATATAGCACAAGCAGGTAGACCACAGGCCTTGCGGATAGCCTCCGCAGCGATAGGCCATCCCTCATGGGGGCAGACCTACCCTATGCTCTATCTAGGTGGTAGAAATCGGAGCTATTGCTACCGGCCGCTATTCAGACGGATACGGCGTAGGTTTGCGGTATTCCCCCGTGGGCACGGGTATAAAATATAAAGTCCTGCTGTGCGCGCTGTAAAGAAAGCAATGCCAAGATAGACGGAACACAGTAGGCCGAGACGTACAGCTATTCTAGAGAGAAGTACGCACTTGTAGCCAAATATAAACTGAATGAGTAAACATTTGAATTGAATATCATGGCTCTATTTGAATTAAACCCAGCCGGTGATCCTACAAATCCAAATGATTATACAAAGAAAAGTTCGCCATCTTGTCCTCCTGGGACGAACAAGATATGTTCTATAGAAGCTGATGAAGTATCTGGGCAACCGGATATAACTGATACTCTTAAAGATGAAATGATCAGAGCTTTGCATAATCGGACCAGTAATGCACCGACGGTTGTTTTGAGAAGTTAATTTTAGTTCCATTAAATTGGATAAAGGGCGCTCCAAACGAGCGCCCTTCTGTCTATGCTACTCCTTTGTGTCTTGAATTACAAACACCTCAATATCTCGCTCTTCTTCTACAATATGAACCCCATAAGGAGTCAAGTGACGATTGAGCTCCTCTATATTGGAAAATTGGGGTATTTCCATTTCAATATGGGATTCTACATCATCAATCACAGGTAGGTACTTTCCGGAATAGTCTAGCTGAAAAGCCAAGACGCCAGTTCCCCTCACTAGCCTAGCCTTCTCCGCCTTTGTACCAAATGTCTTCTCGCAAGCCTTTATGACTAGACACTTCTTGCGCCTCATTTCCCAGGAAGACGCCACTCCCATAAACACCCCTACATCATTCAACAATAGTTTTGCAGCTTCAGTTATAGGGAGGGGTCGCATATGCTGCCTTCTATAGCTGATAGCATTTTCTTCTTGCCACATCTTATAGGAAGTTTCCTGTTTGTCGTCGTACATATACCGGTTCTTGTCATCGACCTTCCATTCTATCCGGTGTGCTGTCAAGATATATGTAGGCTTTTTGATATAAGACCATGCCGCAGTGAGAGCGCCTAAAACGTCCATATTGTTAAAATGTGCCAAGTACTCTCCTGTCAAACTATCGGTAATAACTTTAAAACTACTTGGAGCCAGATCCGGATCATACCCCGTCATCAATACCTTTCCGTACAATGGTATACTCGTCTCATTTGCCAAATCAGCTACATCCACCACTTCCTTGAGTGTAAAATCATCTTTGATGGGTAAATTGATCTGTCCATCTTTTAGAAGTTTTTCCAAATTAGGAGAAGTCACATAATCGGGATAAGTAATAGCCTGTACCTTGCCCTGATACAACCATGCAACATGCGATATCGCATTATGCGGAAAGTATTTCCGCAACAGGGTATCAGAGACAATTGTAGGCAGCACACAATTATGTTCTTTGAGATACCTGTTGTGCGCAAAAAATTTAGTGATGACTTCGTGACTCTGCCACGTTACTAGGACAATCTCTACTCGCCCTCCCATCGATCGCGCTATTTTATCCAGTCGAGGCATATTCTCAATACATGATGCACAATTTGTATCAAAAAAATCAACTATCAACACCTTATTCTTACTTGCATTCAGGTCGTATACAGGCTTTATATAGTTTACGATAGGTAGCCCAGGCAGCGCTGGTACATTATCACCAATATAAAGCCGAGTAGCCCGTTCTTGCGCACGACATTCTATACCGTGCGTCGTTGACAACATCATCATCAAAAGAAAAAATATATTTTTCATTCTATCTTGCATTTTGTGTAATACCACTTTCATCAATAACCAATTGCGGAATCATAACCGCGTATTTGAGACTCTTAGGTTCCAAGCTATATCCCTCACCACCTACCGTTCTTACGACAGATGTAGATGTACTATTGTCAAAATTCAATCGCCGTAGATCTGCCCAACGTCTCCCTCTGAATACGAGCTCCTTACGACGCTCCCGCAGAATAGAGGTAAGCAGTTGTCCCTCATCTGCAAAAACCTCAGGTACATAAGTACCCGTCACGTAGCGCGTCTTCAACAGTACATCGAGGTCTTGGATGGCCACCACCGGGTTATTCGTTCTTGCTGCAGCTTCGGCCCTTGTAAGCAGCATTTCACTTGTAGTCAGTCCAACAAAGAGCCCTGAAGCAGTATTGTCATAAGATCCTTTAAACGCGAAACTCCCCAAGTTGACACCTGTATTTGCTTTAAAAAAAACCTTCTTGCGCAGATCATTGCCATTGTACGAATGATACAGATCCGTATCAATCTTGGCATTCCCCTGCGAAAGTATCGTACTCGTCATTCCAATAGCTGAGAAAACGACCTCTTTATTAAAACGAGCGATGGGCAATGCTGCATTTACATTCAGCGTATTAAAGTCCAAGAGTTGGCTATTAAGCCCCAATGCCGAGTCTGCATAGTTATAAGCATTAGTATAATCTCTCATTTCGAGATAAAGTCTTGCAAGTCCAGCATATGCAGAAGCACGAGTCGGTGCCCCTTTCACGGCTATCTTTGGATCTAGATATGCTATTGCTAACCGATAATCCTTTATAATCGTACCATAAGTATCCCTTAATGTAGAGCGTACCGTCTTTTCGTCCAAATTAGGCTTTTCACGAATAGGCAATCCTATCTTTTGCTCAGCCAGCGCTGCCTCATAAGGTAGCGCAAAAACAGATGCCAGCTGGTGCAGTGCAAATGCCCTGTAAAAATGCGCTGTTCCCTTTGTCCGACTATACCGCCCGGCCTCGACAGCCTGTCTAGCAATACCGTCCATTATGGTCAATACCTGATTGGCTTGGAATATCACTTTATAGCTGTTCTGCCATTGTGTATTTAGAATCAATGCGATATCTAGCCATACATACCCGTTCTTTTCATCAGCCGAAGCCAGAGCAGACCAGCTTTGATCTGTCAGATAATAATCGTCGGCACCTATCTCTCCCATTGTAGGATACCCCGTATTCAGCGTGTTATAGTCACTCATCAAGAGCTCGCAATCCTCCAACGTAGTCGGGACTACCAGCTTGACGTCAGGTTTGACATCAAGAAAGGAAGAACACCCACAAGTGGCCATACCTATTGCCACTGTCATAATATATTTAATTTTTCTATACATGATATCGTGTTGTATTAAAATGAACAATTTATACCCATTGAAAAGGCAAAAGGGTCAGGTACATTACTGCCATATTCGGGATCCACCCCAAATTTATTGGCGCGCCATATGGTCGCTATATTCTGGGCATAGGCATACAACCTTAGATTCTTGACACCACGCGCCTTTAACCATGGCGCTGTGTATCCCAATTGGAGATCTCTCCATTTAATCTGATCTGCGGGTTCGATCAGCGCAGATGAGTAGGTATAGAATTGGTCTGTATTATAATCTATGGGATAGGTTACCGAAGGTACATTAGTCCACTGCTCATCGCCCGGCTTTTGCCAACGTCTTGCATAATCGGCATGCCCACGCTCACTATCCCAGAAGAAGTAACTATTGAACGAGGACCTTCTAAACTTGTGCCCCAGCTGGTAGCTCAGGTTGAAGGAGATGTCCAGATTCTTATAGGTCAACATTTGCCTAAAACTACCGAACACCACAGGGTCTAAAGTTCCCAAATTGTCCATATCCCCAACCTGCGTCCGATTATATATTGCCGAGTAGTCTGTCGATTTTTCGCCAGCAACCATTCCTATAGGTTTTCCATTATTGGGGTCTAGTCCTGCCCAGCTAAAAGCCAATGCACTATGATAGTCGGCACCTTCGAAAGGTGTCAGCAACTTGCCTCCGCTCAAAAAGTTTTTACCGACTGTATTGCTTACATAGGATTTGCCAACCTTGTTCCTATTATAGCCCAACACCAGATTTGATGACCATACAAAGTCCTTGGTTTTGATATGCTGGGAAGAGAGATTTACATCGACCCCTCTGATGAGCAGACTGGCACTATTTACTACGAGGGATGAAAAGCCTGAGGTCGGATCTACTAGGGCCGATGCAATCAAATCCTTCGGCCGCTTGACATAATACTCCAGACTGCCGGACAGGTATTTTTTGCGTGTAGCGAAGTCCAGTCCAAGATTGAGCATCTGTACCGTTTCCCATCGCAGTGTCGGATTGGGAGGAGATGCAATACTGGCGTACGGATTGCCCGTGATATTATGGGTATTGGGCGCCACATTCATCACAGGATAGGAATAAGCCTGATTGTTGACATTACCATTATAACCGAACGTAGAGCGTACCTTCAAGAGGTCAAATATCCCTTGATCTTCCATAAACTTTTCTTTCGAAAGAATCCATGCGGCTCCTACAGAAGTAAAGGGCTTACCTCGGTTATTACTCTTCACCCCAAATAAGTTGGATGCATCTTTACGGGCACTACCGCTCACGATATATCGATCGAGATAACTATACGAAGCATTGGCAAAGTAGGATGTAAAGCGATTTACTTTCTCCTCCGAAACATTATAAACATAAAACCTGCTCGTCCCCAAAATACCATTTGCCCAAGGAAAAGCCGTGATCTGATCAATCGGCTTATGGGTCCTTGTCGTCATATCATATCCCCAGTAATTGACACTATACGTGAACGTCGTCATATCCTTAATCTCAAATCCAGCTATGGCCGAAAGCGTGTGACGCCCGCCCCACTTTCTGTCCAAGCTCAACACCGAACGTCCCTGATGAGTCTGTCCATTGGTGTTGATGATATACAGATTGCCACCCAATGGGACATTCCATTTTATCGGGTTACTGTTCCAGTCGGCATAGCTGTTCAATAGACCTCTGATCTCAAATGACTCCCCACTCTTCCAGGTTTGCATGTCCTGCTGTATATTCCTATAGTTATAGAGCATAGCCAGTTTTAACCCAAAGGGAAGACTGTACTGTGCATTAATATCAAATATGACTTCCTTAAGCTTGATCGGTTGGTCCGTATCCACTATATCTTCCAATGGCCTATATTTCCAATCCAACAACAGCGGCGCTACTGTGAGCGTATCCAAAAAGAAAGGGCTAGGCCCCACACCTTCCACAATCAAAGGGGCACCCTGTTCATCTGCTAACTGTGTATACGGATAGTTACCTCCAAGGAGGTTGCCGTAGGCCAGGCCGTTTCCCGCTTTTTCATTGAAGAAAGAGGACATATACGAAAGAGACGTACCGATTTCGAGATTCTTAGTAGGCCTGATCTGGACAGCATTTTTAAGATTCAACCTATCGTATCCAGAAAATACGAGTCCGTTTTTATTCTTATCGTAACCTGCAGAAAAAAGATAGTTCAACTTATCGCTTCCTCCGGTCAGTTGTACATTGTACTGCTGCTTTACAGCTGGACGATATACATACTTTAGAAATTGATCCCTGCTGTCTATGCCCTTCAAACGATCCAGTTCGAGTTCGACCTCATCCATCGTAAGCATATTTTTTCTAAGCTTAAACAACAATAGCTGTACAGGTGAAAATCTATTAAATATATCATCCTGCTTATAATCGTAAGCTCCTTTTTCAAACAATTCTCTTTCCAGCTCTACATAATCCGAACTCTTCATGGTGGGCAGATAATAAAGGTCAGGTTTGCTTTCCACGGTAAGATTACTATTCACCGTTATACGGATTGGCTGTCCATATTTACCTCTTTTGGTGGTAATGACGATAACCCCATTCCCAGCCCGTGCACCCCATATCGAAGCCGCGGCCGCATCTTTCAAAACGGTTATGTTTTCAATATCATTGGGATTAATATTGTGATAATCGCCCCAATACGAACCATTTTCAAAATTGTTTAGCCCAGTTTCGAAAGGGACTCCATCGATAACTATCAATGGCCAGCTATTGCTTGTACGCATTGTCCCAACTCCCCTAATATTCATAAATGGATATTTGTCCCTACTCCCAGTCTTATCCCGAATCATGCCTGGCACCACGTCCTCTAGCCTACTGAGGATATCCGTAGACACCTTTCTGTTAAACAATGCGGAATCGATAAACTCAAAGCTCCCCGTAGCTCTTTCTTTAGGTATCTTCTGGTATCCGGTAGATACCACTTCGACTTCTTCGATCTGTTTTTCACCAGTCTGTAGGGCGATATTCAATAGTGTAGCAGTATTCTCATAGGCAACCCGTTGCTCTTTGTATCCGATATGTTTTATAGTTAATACTCCTGTAGGCTTATCTACACTAATGGTAAACCTCCCCTGCTTATCCGTACTTGCATGCTTCTTATCCACCGATACCGAAGCCCCTTCGATAGCCTGCCCATCGGCAGCCGAGCGTACCTCACCACGGAGTACATTCCTCGGCTGCTGGGCGTACCCATTCGCTACCCCTTGGTTGCCGGACAGCGCCTGAGCAGAAACATTGAAGATAAAAACTAGGCTGATTGCGATAAGCAATAGGCCGTAGGCGATAGGCTTTTTGATCCTGGCTGTAAGCGGTGGGCTATCAGCGATGGGCAACAAGCTGTAAGCCCTAAGCTTAGGACTGAAATATTCTTGGATCTTCTTTACAGACTTAAAAGGTTTCTCATAACATGATAACTCGTTCACTTGATCACTATCCAATGACCTTGGGCGACAGCTCTCCTCCGACCTAGCATTCCGACTTTGTAGACCCGCACGATCTTGAACTTCCCCCAATGACCTTGGGCGATATCGCGTCAAGAAATTGTTGGAGAAGCCGTTTAAAACAAATTTCCGTGACTTGATCACTTCGTCACCACTCTCCACTGACCTAGCATTCCGACTGCGTAGGTATTCTGATGATGGCGCGTCAAGATTAAAACGTTGTTTGAGCGAAGCGAGTTCCGTTTTATTTAGTGCAATCGAAGAATAACAGCACAAAGGAATGCAGTCTTGACTTTTTTGATTACTTTTTGTGTCAAGACAAAAAGTAATAGCCCGTCGCGGCTTGAGCGACAACAAAAAGACTTTAGTAAGAAAGCTACAACCTCTTTTAACCCTACTCAATAATCGTTCAGCACCTTTCTGCCGAACTATCGATAGGCTCTCCCTATAGTCATCCTTGTGTGGAGCTAGGGTCGTCCTATAGTCATCCTTGTGTGAAGCTAGGCTAGTTATTTCACTCCTGAAAACAGTTTCTTCGGCACCGCTTCGGCTCTTGTTCGAGAGTCCTTCGGAAACTCTTCGAGTCGGCTTCGACTCCGCTTCGGGTGCTGTTCGGCTGCTCTTCGGCACCGAGTCGAAGCCCAGCCGAAGGCTAGCCGAAGCTGTCCCGACGGCATCCCGACGCCGTCCGGGAGAAATGTCGAAGCCTCCCCGAAGGATTGCCGAGGGAAGCGTATCTAGTATCGTCTTGGTATACTGCAGTAAGCAGGTAATCATTAGTTTGCGCCGATGATGGAGCCTGTCCACCATTTGCGAGAGATAGGTTTGCAATCGGTACGCTTTGCCTTTGATTAGAGACAAAGCGGTCCCGATGGAGCATATTTGCTTCATAATAATTGGTTTAATGATAATTGGAGCAGCTATCCGATCACAGGATCATTTGTCAACACAATGATCCATTCTAGATAGCCTGTTAACTTGATAACTCAATAACTCCACAACATATTAAATAAAAAGAAACCAATCTCAGCGCTTGGGCCCGCCCCGTGGGAAGGGCTCCGTACTTAGGAGGTCTGGGAAAGAAAAAGTGCTGATGTTTTTGTACCCGATTGATGACCGTGTCCCAAAGTAGGATGTAGCTCAAGATTTAACTGAGACTGGCTGCAGATGGTAGCGGGCTAAGTTGCCTATTGGCGCCTATCCCTACTATCCATCTACGTGAAGCATGCGCTTCACTCTGGAGCACAGTATACCCTGTCCCTGATAGAGAGCAGCGCGTATACACTGGTTCCTTTTAAGAATCGTGCCCTACCCTTGCTGGTGCTTTGTATAGAAAGAGGAGAATGCTCTTGCCTTAGTAGTCTGGCTAATTTATTAGGCTGAAGACAAGGCAGTTCTCTCCCACCCCTAAAAAGAATGTTCATTTTTTAAAGTGCTTTGCAATGATTCGTACATTGCTGTTCAAAAATCAAATTTGATTTTTGATTGCCACCGATCGTGATCATAATTGGTTTAAACATTAGCTACGTGGCATTTCAAAAGAAAAATACAAGAACCAGACCATATATATTGTAAAAAACAATATTTATTGCAAAGAAATTTGCACCAACTAAAAGTTATTTCTATCTTTAATGTGTTTGAAAAAAAGTTAGATAGCAATCTGCTGTATAGTATTTCTATTGCATAGTAGTCCGGTATCAGAAAAGAGAATAGTATTTATCCAATAATAACCTACGTCCGTTTTGTACGTTATTAAAATATGCCTTGCGTATCCAATAATTTGGATTGTACAATCTGGCTATGATGACAATACACAGAAATTTGCAGTGCAAACTTTCCCCCTTTTCTGTATCCTCAATTACCTTCTTTTATTCAGGCGGCGTTATTATATTTTTTTGAAATAGTGATAAGGAAAACCGATGACTTCGATCCTGGATCGTGTCTTGGTGGTTTTTTTTGGTAGTTTTTAATCGTTTCATCATAATTAATGTTTATAAAAACGATGAACTCGCTAAAGCTTTGAGGAAATGCACATTGGTAAATAACCAAAGGGGCGAACCTTAAAGCTTTCTAGTTGAGGAAACGGTCAAGTAAACCTTACCGAAAAACTTCACGAGTATCTCGGTTTGCCCCTAGAAAGTCTTACATAAGGCACGCCCACTGGGTTTATTTACAAAGATAAAATAATCCAGCATTAATGGGCGACCTTACGGTGACTCTCGTGGGCTAAAATTGACCGTTTTTCCAAACGAGAGGACATCGTCAGTGTAGGAATGCTCCCACACTTATTGTCGCAATTATTATAAAACAAATGTAAACAATCATTTCCATTTATCAAAATAATATTAAAAAATGGAAATCATTTTATTTCAGCAACATGGATATATCTATTATTTTTCTAAAGAATGTTGAAATTGCAAGGAACCATTTAGGTCTTTCTGCGATTGATATAGACAATTTACTTAAACAACACAATTTAAAGTATTCGTCATTAAAGAAAAAAGTGTCGATAGAAGCTGCATATTATATTTCTAAAATATTTAACAGAGTTATTGAAGATTTTATCAATGACAATTTTCATCCATTTGAGCTAAATACAGTAAGTATCGAAACACAGCTATATATACAGCAAAACTCAACAAATAAAAAAACAAAGGTAATTTCCAATTTTATAAATGCTTATGTTATAATTATTATAAAAAAATTCCCAAAGGGTACTCAATTTGTTAACTCTGATATAATTCCTAAACTGCCGCCAGTTCTAAATTTAGAAACCTCTATTGACTGGACAAGTGGTTTATTAAAAGGACTAGTAAACAACACTAATACTTTTAGGAAATCTGAAAATGATAAAGACCCCAGAAATCGCGGTGAGGCCATTTACGAATTAAACATGGAGGTACCCGAGCATACTATAATGAAAGCAATTAAGAAAGTAGATGCTGAATGGTTGAGAAAATTCGAGAAGAAAAACGAAAATATATAAATAACAATAGTTATATAACAAAACTGACTCCCCCTAAATAAAACAATGACTAAACGAGGTATCACGATAACGAACTATCTAGCATCTGGAAACCCAGAGGGGGTGATATTTTCTTATATGTCCAATTGGACAGGACAAGCCATAAAAATACCGCGAAATTTATTTTTGGAAGCCAAAGAGCTTTCTGAACTAAAGAAACCTGGTATCTATTTTCTATTCGGTCAAAACGATCAAAATCCAGATGATAAATTGGTCTACGTAGGAGAAGCCAATTCGCTAGCTGATAGAATAAGTCAGCACCTAAAAAATTTTGAAGAGCCATTTGAGCTTATTATATGCTTTTGCTCCAAAGATGAAAATCTTACAGTGTCGCACACTAAATATTTAGAGCAGAAGATAATATCAAAAATCAGTAGGTCGAGTGAATATCGGATAATAAATAGGACCATAGGGACAAAAGTGACTCTTCCAATAATGGTTCAAGATGAAATGGATACCTACTTTGATAACATGCAAATAGTATTACCAACTCTGGGATATTCTATATTGACCCATGACGACAAACTGGACAAGAAATCTCGTCTACCCTCTGTTGAGTACTCGCTTTCTATGAGTGGAGTAACTGCGAAATCTATACTCACGTCAAATGGCATTGAGGTACTGAAAGGAAGTGAGATGAGCTTAAAAGAATCCGAATCATTGTCGGGAACATACTTGAATCTCCGAAAAACCCTTTTAGAAAAGGGAGTCGTATCATTTAAAAATGGTAAAAACATTTTCAATGAGAATTTCGAATTCCCAAGTCCTTCTACAGCCGGTGCAATCATACTAGGTTATCCTGTAAATGGCCGTACAGCGTGGAAAGACAAAAATGGAGTGACGATTAAGGAGAATGAAGAGCTGAAAATTACAAATCTGTCTACTAAAAAATGATAAACATTGTCATAGAATCTAAAACATGAAAACGCTGACACCATTGCTCCGAAATATCCAAAATCTAAGCGATAACATTTAATTGAAGACTTGGGATGTACTTCAATTTAATGTTTTCTTATCCCCTTGCTTTAGATAATTGCTTTCAGTAAATTTAAGAAGTATTACCAAACAATATTATTCCAAAGAACTTAACTATGGCCTTACCTCTTGATGAAGCACGTAAGATAATTAGTGAATCTGCATTCATTTATAAATTGAACGAGCTTACTTGTACAATTTCCTATCCGTATCTAAATATCCAGTTTGAAATAAAAGGATTTTATAATATATATAAGTATTTTTACGAACAGTTTGTAGGATGGGAAAGTATAAAATCAACGAGCCCTAATACCTTTCTTAACAATAGCCATAGTTACTTCAGGCAGACACTTACCGCTTTACAACAGTTTATAAAGAACGAAGTTCAGAAGGAAAATCCATCAGAGAGTTCAATAGTCTCGATATTCAACAGAGATATATTAGTAAATATCAAAAATCTTAGAAATACTGCTCCTTTTCCATTTGATTCACCAGAAGTTGATTTTCTGACAGCACTTAATTCTAAGAATCCGAATCTTGTTGACCCAGCATATTATTACTTCATTGGGAATAATCAATCTATAAATTCGGTTCATGCACTAGAAGGTACGATCATGGCTTATGAATTTAGGAATCAGGATACTTCACACATCTTTAATCGACGGGTCAAGGAGAAAACATCCTTCGATAGATTGCGGTCTAGATTTGAAGAGCTATCAAGTAATTATGAGAATGAGTTAACAGCTCAAATTTCTATATTGAAACAGGATTTTGAAACCCATACTGACCAACTTATAGAATTTAAAACCACAAAAGAAAAGTCTGTTACGGATTGGTTCATTAGTGAAAAAGGGGCTGTTGAGGAGTTCAGAAAAAAGTCACAAGATGATATAGATAACATTCAGTCTAGCTATCGCAGTAAAGTCGAATTAGATGAACCTATAAAACACTGGACAAAACGTGCTAAAGAATTGAGAACAAAAGGAAATTGGTTGTTAGGCGGAATCATACTCGTTTCATCAGCTTTTGCTTTTTCTGTATACTTATTATTATGGCACACACCAGCAGATCTAATGGAGTCAATATTCGATGGTGATAAAGGAGCTGCGATACGCTGGTCTATAGTATTTGTGATCTTTGTATCTATATTTTTTATTGTGGCCAGAGCACTTTTGAAATTTATGTTCAGTAACTATCATCTAGCTCGCGATGCAGAAGAACGAGAAAAGCTCACCTATCTATACCTATCTATGATAGAAAAAGGTGCGATTGATAAAGAAGAACGAAAAATCATACTACAGTCTCTATTTAGCAGGTCGGATACGGGACTATTGAAGGAGGATTCCTCTCCTACTATGCCCAATATATCAAGTTTGATAACTAAGCCATAATTAAATTCTGTGAAAATATTGTTAATTAGCGAAGACAGTCTGCTACCTCCGTCCTACTTTAAGATGTTCGAGGGGGACTATATAGAATCAAAAAATGATGTTACAATAAAATATACGATAGATAGTGCAAAAGATTTTCTTACAGACATAATTATAGAAAGACAAAAGCATTTAGATTTTATTATCATAGATTATAACTCTATTGAATTCGAAAAAGAGATAAATAAACTAACTGAATGGCTCCGATACACAAAAGAAATCTATTCGATAAAGAATTTCAAATTGAAAGCTATCCCTCTCTTTTTGATGAACAATAATCTATTAATAAGTGAGGATTTCTTTACGCTATTTCCACCTCAGTCTGGTGCCCCAAAGTATCACAATGAAATTGTAAAAAAACCTGATGACTTTAGTCGAATCGGAACTAACAATAATGTTCTAGCGTCGGGACTAACCACTTGGTTAGATGACTTAAAATCTGACTTGGATGACCTTGATATTGACAGTGAGGGAAAGCACCAATTGGATTTAAAGATATTTGAGAAACGATCCTACAAATTACGAGTCCTGTCTAACGAATTTCATCGTAACAGTAAGCGACTAGACTATATTTGGGTAGGAAACAGCACAAATATCGTTGAAGCTACTGGAGACGATATACTTAAAATGCTTAAGCAATATGAGAGAAACCCATCACTTAGAAATGAAAAAGTAATTCACGATCTATTGGATGCAAATAATCATCTCCTCAAAGGCGAGGATTATTATAAATCCCTATATGAAAAACATTTCTATTATAGCCAAGGAAGACGTTATGTAGAAAGTGATTTTATAAACTTTAAACATGACTACAGCCTTGCTAAAGATGAAATATTTGAGGTAAAGCTCCCCAATGAAAGATTTATTACTAAAACAAAAATTCCGAGAATATTAAAACAAGCACAACGTTATTTTAATCAAGTAGGTAAGAAATATAACAACTATTTTTCATCCGAAGTAAATCAAGAAGAAATAGCTAAACGATTAAAAGGCGAAGGAATAAATACTTTTTCAATGGATTACAATCTTAGCTTATTAATGGGGCGAGAAGAGTACAGACAAGAAAACCAAGAGCTCATCAATAAGGCTTTGTTATATGGTCAAAAGCGAGTTAAACTAATAACATACGATAATCTTATCGACCGTCACCAGTATCTCCATCAGAGAGTGACTCGTTTTGGACTTAATTAACAGCCTCCCAAACTAGAAATAGATACTTTCTTTACTTATTTTGACAATAGCTTATCCCATTCATCCAACAAATACATTACCTTTAAAAAGGTAGGAATAAATACAATAATGAGTACAAACCAAATCGCCATACAGAAGGCTCTGAATCCAGCATATAAAAAATTCAAACCATCTCGTCAAGACATTGATAATTTTGTCGATAAGCTTGAACAATGTATGGAAAACATTAAGATTGTCGATGACAGGAACGAAAGTGAGGAACACCTAAAGTCTCCAATCAAACGTTTTTTCGAACAAACCTTCTACAGTAAATATGAGATCAATACTAAAGATCGTATTGATCTTGCAATCTATCTTGGCAAAGACGCGACCTCTAATGTAGGAGTCATCATCGAAGCAAAACGACTAAGCAATCGATCCGAATTCCCGACACCTGCTAATTTGAATAAAAAAGCACTTCAGGAGCTTTTGCACTATTATCTTAGGGAACGTGTAGATTTGAAGAATAACAATATAAAACACCTCATCATTACAAATGGTATGGAGTGGTTTTTCTTCAAAGGTGAGGATTTCTACGAGCTCTTTTACAAAAACAAGCCTTTGGTTCAAGAGTATGAACGTTTTAGAGATGGGCTTAAAGACACCAGTAAAAATGAATTATTCTATAAGGAAATAGCCTCTTTGCATATTGATAATGTAAAAGAAAAGATTCCATTCGTATACCATGATTTTCGTAACACTCCTATACAAAAGTTAAAAGACAGAGAATTAACTAACATCTACAAGCTATTTTCCGATGTACATCTACTTGGGAAGAATTTTGGTAATGACAGTAATCAACTGAACAAGGAGTTTTATAATGAATTACTGCATATTATCGGATTAGAAGAAGTAAAGGATGGCTCAAAACGTATAATTCAGCGTAAAAAGGATAACGAACGAGATTATGGCTCCTTAATTGAGAACACAATATTCACCCTGGAGGATAGAGATTATTTAAGTCGAATAAAAGACATCCCGAATGATGAGAATAAGTCTTTTACTGTTGGGCTAGAACTCTGTTTGACTTGGGTAAATCGCATACTATTTTTAAAACTTCTTGAGTCACAATTGCTAACTTATAATGCAAATAATCCATCATACAGATTTTTGACGATAGATTTTATCAATGGATTCGACGAATTAAATAATCTCTTCTTTTCTGCCTTAGCCAGACCATTAGCGGAACGGCACCGTAGATATGCTGATAAGTTTAAACATATCCCCTATCTAAACAGTAGCCTATTTGAACATAGTATTATTGAGAGTGAAACGTTTGACATTACAGCGTTAAAGGATGAAAAAATGACAGTTTATTCATCTACGGTAGTTAAAGACAACAATAATCGAAGATACAAGGGAAAGTTAAACACATTAGAGTATCTCTTCAAATTTTTGGATGCATATGATTTCTCTGCAGAAACTAATTCCGAAGTAAATGATTCCATTCAAAACAGAAGCTTAATCAATGCTTCTGTACTTGGACTAATATTCGAAAAGATAAACGGGTACAAGGATGGTTCATTTTATACCCCAGGCATGATTACAATGTTTATGTGTCGAGAGACTATAAGAAAAATTGTAATCCAAAAATTCAAAGACAATGAAAATGACAGTATTGAAAATTTTGAAGATATTAAGTCCTACTGTTCACGACATTTCAAAAAAGATGATGTACACCGATTTAATCAAATCATCAATTCAATAAAAATTTGTGACCCCTCAGTTGGTTCCGGACACTTCCTTGTCTCTGCACTTAACGAAATGATAACTATCAAGAGTGAGCTGGGTATATTAATTGATGAAGATGGACGAAACCTTAAATGCGATGTGATCATTGAAAATGATGAGCTATATATTTCTGATGCAACTGGCGAGTTGTTTGAATATCAGCGAAAAGACCCCAATAGCCTAAAGATTCAAAAGTCATTATTTCATGAGAAGCAAACCATTATCGAAAACTGCTTATTTGGTGTAGATATAAACGCCAACTCGGTAAATATATGTCGGCTACGTCTTTGGATTGAACTTTTGAAGAACGCTTACTACACTAATGAAGGTGAATTACAGACCCTTCCAAATATTGATATAAATATCAAAAGGGGTAATTCGCTTGTGCATCGATTTGGACTGGAGGACAGCTTAAAAGCAGCTTTTAAAAATAAAGAGGTGAACTACTCGATTGAAGAGTATAAGCAGGCTGTGAATGATTACAAAAACACAAATTCCAAAGACAAGAAAAGGGAAATTCAAGAAATCATTGATTCGATAAAGAATAATTTCAAGTCTACTTTGGACAAGAAAGTTATTGAGAAAGTTCAAAAAGCGAAGGGTGAGTTCGAGCAGGAAGATATGAGACAAAAAAACCTTCTGCTATTTGGGGAAAAATTGCGCAAAGTGGACAAAGACGCTTTAAAAAAACTAAAGCTGAAAGCTGAAAAAGCTCAAAAGGAAAAGAACGAGATTTTGAATAATGTAAATTTCCGCAATGCTTTTGAATGGCGATTTGAATTTCCAGAAGTACTAGATGACGATGGAAGCTATATTGGTTTCGATGCTTTGATTGGAAACCCTCCCTATATCCAATTACAGAAAATGGGACACGAAAGCGATGTGCTACAGAAAATGAATTACGATACTTATGCAAAAACTGGAGACATCTATAGTTTATTCTATGAATTAGGTTTTAATATTTTACGTCCCAAAGGCTTACTCACATATATCACTTCAAACAAATGGATGCGCGCTGCATATGGGGAAAGCTTAAGAAAATTCTTAGCAGAGCAAACTGACCCCATGATATTGATTGATTTTGGTGGGATCCAAATCTTTGACACTGCTACTGTTGACACCAATATTTTGATGTTTGCTAAGGATAAAAATAGACAGCAAACCCAGGCCTGTATTGTCAAAGAAAAGGTGTTAAATAATTTGAGCGTTTTTTTTAGACAATATCAAACCAATTCGGCTTTTAGTAGTTCAGATAGCTGGGTAATATTATCACCTATAGAGAAGAGCATTAAAGAGAAGATTGAACGTATTGGTACGCCACTAAAAGATTGGAATATCCAGATAAATTACGGTATCAAAACGGGGTATAATGAAGCGTTTGTAGTGAATAATGAGAAGCGAAAAGAATTAATCCAACTTGACCCTAAAAGTGACGAAATTTTACGACCTATTTTACGCGGCAGAGATATAAAACGATATGGGTATGATTTTGCAGATTTATGGCTTATTAACACACATAATGGCATTAAAGAAAAAGGTATACCGCCCATAAATATAGATGATTACCCCGCGATAAAGAATCATTTAGATGCTTTTTACAAAGCATTAGCAAGCCGTACAGACAAGGGGCATACTCTATACAATTTAAGGAACTGCGCTTATATGGAGGATTTTTATAGACCGAAAATTATGTATCCAAATATGACTAAGTTCCTTCCTTTTTATCTAGATAATAAAGGTTTTGTACAGAATGACAAATCATTTATGATAACTGGAGATAACATAGCTTATTTAACTGCATTTCTGAACTCATCACTTTTTAAATATTGTTTTATAGATAATTTCCCTGAATTGCAGGGGGGCACAAGAGAAATAAGAAAAATATTTTTGGATAAAATTCCGGTTCTACAAGTATCGAAAGAAGTGAATTTGGAATATGAGAAGCTAGTTCTACAAATCCAAGAATTGAAAGGTAAGCAATTACCAACTAAAGAGATTGAGCTTAAAATTGATTCACAAATTCTAAAATTGTATTCTTTGACTGAAGAAGAAAAAAATACTGTAGGTTTTATCGAGATTCTATAAAATCAATCTCATCTTGGCTTAATTCAATAATATTATAAATCAGATGATTTATAATATTATCATCTGTAGATGAGTGAATGTTATTTCTTTTTGATTCATGAAGTCGCTTTACATTTTGTTCAACTTCCGTTATAATTTCAGGGTTGACTTGCGGAATATATAATTCTTTAACATATAGTTCTCTCCATTGGTTTGTTCCTACTCCTGAACTTATACAAAAAGTGTTAAAATGCCAGCTAGTTACAGGATTGTTTAAAACCGCAGAGATATATTCGAGATTTTCGCCAGTCATTATAAAGGAACCATTCAAGGTTAAATAGTTATCAATTGTATCTACCGCAAATCGTCCTTTATCAGCTAACTCAATCCATATAACTTTCGGTCTATAAAAATCCTCCCAATAACCTATACTATCCTGTGTTTCAAACCACTGATTATTAGTCTTTTTCCTAGCCCCCATATCTCCAGTTTGCTTAAGTCTATCGTAACCGAATGACATAAGATGTTGTTTTATAGCAGGATACCTCTCAATATCAATATTTAAGCTAGGGAAGGTTGTAATTAAATGTAAATCAGCGAATTCATATGAGTATCTTTTAATATCCCTCCCTCTTAATAAGGGTCGTATAATTTCGTCAGATAATGAGCCTATAATAATGAGTTAAATTCTTTTGCTTCTATCTATAATAAATACTTAATTATACCCCGTTAGAATTCCTAAGACTTACGTTGATGTTCCAATCTTTTGAGAGCTTAGCGACAACCTGAATCTTTGCATTTATAGTACTTCCAACATCATTCAAAAATTAGCCACTCCGAATTGCAACTACTTTACCAGTTAAAACAGATAATCAAAAAAATATACTACTTTTTACGCAACAAAAAAAGCAAAGCTTTATTTTAGACAGAATACGTATAAATCAAACCATTATTATATAATATTTTTTAGCACATTTACTATGATTTACGGGTACATCCGAGTTAGCACAGACAAACAAACAGTAGAAAATCAACGATTTGAAATTAATGACTTTTGTAAAAGAAATGAAATTTGCGTCAGCAAATGGATTGAAGAAACAATTTCCGGCTCAAAAGGGGTTGATGATAGAAAATTAGGAAAATTGCTTAAACGGATGAAAAAAGGAGATATCTTAGTATGTTCTGAATTATCTCGTTTAGGTAGAAATCTTTTGATGATTATGGGAATTTTGAACGAATGCATGAATCGAGATATTTGCGTATGGACTATCAAAGATAACTATCGATTAGGTAGCGATATCAATTCCAAAGTCTTAGCTTTTGCATTTGGGCTCTCCGCGGAAATTGAACGTAATCTTATTTCTCAAAGAACAAAGGAAGCATTGGCGAGGAAAAAAGCTGAGGGAGTAATATTGGGACGACCTGTTGGTCGTAAAAACTCTAAAATGAAATTAACGGGACAAGAACAAAAAATTCAGCAACTTTTGGATAAGCAGGTATCCTTCGCGGCAATAGCCCGTATACTTGGAGTACACAGACTTACAGTAAGTAAGTTTGTAAAAGAGAATCCAGATTCTCTAACTCAACGATTATTCAGGTAATAAGAACGAGATTTATTGATATTAGCACTAAATCATTTCTTCAATACAAAACTATCGATTCTCAATATGAAATAGAGTTAGTGCAAGCATTTGGACATCTTCTCTGTGTAGTTAGATTCAGCTAAGCAGAAGAGAATTAAGCAAATTGAAATTAGTATATTGTACTATTGTATATTGATTCCAATTTGCTTAAATTTATTAAGTAAACTTAAATGTGTTCAGTACAACTGAACTATTTCGTACCTTTGCAACGAACAAAAATAGTGCTTTGTGCTAGCACGTAACATTTGACAATGGCAGTAGCAGAACAAATAAAGAGCTTGATACGTTCATTTGGAGAAGGCGATGAAAGTCGATTCTATGCCACTGCTATGCAGATAGCTGCTGCTGAGGCCCGTCAAGGCCATAATCAATTAGCCGATGAGTTAAAGAAGCTGATAGATAAAGCAAAGCTTACAAAGAACAAGGATACTGTACTGATCAGACAGCTGCCCGTCAATACAGCTCAGAAGGAACTAAATGATCTATTAGAGCTGGTAAGGCCAGAGGTGAAAATCAAAGATATGGTTCTATCTCACGATGTACGTAACGCATTGCAACGTGTACTCGATGAGCAACGCAAGATCGATCTATTGGAGAGCCATGGTCTTAAGGCCCGAAAAAAGATGCTGTTCACAGGGGCTCCTGGTTGCGGAAAGACCATGAGTGCACATGTGCTAGCTAGCGAACTGGGCTTGCCGTTATTCATCATTCGCCTAGACGGCTTAATAAGCCGCTACATGGGTGAATCTATTGCTAAACTTCGCCTTGTATTTGAGGCTATGCATGATTTTCGTGCGGTCTATCTCTTCGATGAATTCGACAGCATCGGTACATCTCGCAATGCGGGTAATGAAGTAGGCGAAATAAAACGGGTGTTGAACAGCTTTTTGCTGGAGATTGAAAAGGATAGCTCTCGAAGTTTGATTATCGCTGCAACTAATCTTCCTGAAACCTTGGATAAAGCGCTATTCAGACGTTTTGATGATATTATCCAATTTCCTCTCCCTATTGAAAAGGAAATAAATCAATTATTTGAATTAGAATTTACGGGGGTTGACCTACCTTATACAATTGACATAAAAAAGATAGCGCAACATGCTATCGGATTGAGTTTTGCAGATATACATCGTGTAGTAACTGATGTAATCAAAGATTATTTGGTTTACGGAGCAAGCTCTGTATCCGAAGAAAAGTTGCTCAATTATGTAGAGGCTAGGAAGAATCCTTATTAAAGGAACCAATTCTTATACTTAATTATGACCAAAAACACACTGGATCATCTATTCCTAGATGATCGGTTTTATAATGCTGAAAATTATACCTCCCCTTCCAGCGGTGGCCCAAAGGTAATGGCTCGAAGCACGATTAATAGAGAAGAACAAGGAACCTTGGTAAAGGTTCGCTTTGAAGAGGCTATTGATGACTTTAAAAGCGGAAGAGCGGAACAGGATTTTGTCTATATCGAATTGACATCGGCAATAAACTTTGAGATTGATATCAACAAATTTGACGGAGTAAAAGAAATCTATCGTATTGCCTATATTCGTAAACAGGAGGTTTTGAGCAAGGGTGACATAGTAGAAATAGTGTATCACGTCGGTCTCTTTGTCTCAAAAAACGGCATCGAGGATTTCTTAAATAAGATAGACAAATTTCTGAATGAATATACACCTTTAAGTAAAGACACAGCATCTCCTATACCGAGGTTTAATGCATTGGTCTCTAACATTGGGGATATCAAAGCTGCGACCTTAAAGAGCTTTTGGCAAGAGTCTCAATTTCCCTTTCCAGAGCCAAATCAAGAGGTATGGTGGGAAATATGGATAGACAATAAAGATATCAGTAATGAATCGGATTATTTAAATGCTATAGGCGCTCCCTACGGTATTCAAGTTGGGGATAAATGGATTCGATTTCCTGAACATAGTGTAGGGCTGATAAAAGGAACGGCCGAGATGCTCTCTTCATCAGTTCTATACTGTAATAAACTGGCTGAGCTTCGGAAACCAAAGGATACGAGTGATTTTTTTACGGAACTAAAAAAAATAGAACAGGCGGACTGGATGGATGATCTAAGGGCCCGCACTCGAAATAGGAGTAATGAAAGTAAAATATCTGTTTGTCTACTCGACTCGGGCGTAAATAGAGCCCATCCTCTATTGGAAAATCTCGTTCCCGAACATCATTTGGATACAATTATTCCTGAAGCTGGTACGGCAGACACAGGCGGACGAAACGGGCATGGTACACCTATGGCTGGGCTGATTCTGTACGGGAATCTTACAGATGCTCTGGCTAGCCCGCACAATATCGAGATATTACATAATCTAGAGAGTGTTAAATTGATAAGTCCTACAAAGCCACATGATCCATTAAACTATGGTGTAGTCACACAGGAAGCTATGGATAGAGCTATAACTATTAATTTTGATCATAAAAGAGTGGTCTGTATGGCGGTTACTTCTCATGAAGCAGCTCATCTTGGCTCTCCGACTTCATGGTCTGCGGCTTTGGATCAATATTGTTATAATGGGACAGATTATCTTTACGATGCTCCCCTGATATGTGTGTCGGCTGGAAATCTAGATGATGAAGCAAGAATAACCTATCCAATAAGCAACAGCGACGAGAGTATAAATGAGCCAGCACAAGCTTTTAACGCATTAACGATTGGTGCATACACAGATATGGACACTATAGATACTACAGTCTTCCCTGATGCCTATTCGCTTGCAAAAAAGGGGACGCTGAGTCCAGGAAGCTGTACTGCGCACTCTTGGGAAAACGGTTGGTCAAATAAGCCTGACATTGTAATGGAAGGTGGTAATATGGGACTACAATATAATAACCTAATCTACCCAGACTCGCTCATGCTATTGTCTACGAGTAAAGGTGCTGTCCTAAATAAATGGTTTACCACATTTGGAGACACTAGCGCCGCCACGGCGTTAGCAAGTCGATTTGCGGCACAACTGTATGTGGTGTATCCTGACCTTTGGGCGGAGACAATAAGAGCGCTAATGGTGCATTCTGCCTGCTGGACAGATGCCATGCTGGAGCATAAAAACATCAAAACGCTCTCTCCTGAAGAAAAGGCTTTGCTCCTAAAAGCAATTGGCTATGGGGTGCCTAATCTGGATCGTGCTATGAAATCTGCTTCAGATTCGCTGACGTTGGTAAGTGAAGCTTCCTTTGCTCCCTATAAACTGGATGGCTCTATCGTGAAAACCAATAAATTCCATTTGTACAACCTACCTTGGCCTGTAGATGTCCTTGGTGAACTAATGAATACGTCCGTCAAACTTACCGTGACCTTATCTTATTTTATAGAACCTAATCCTGGGAATAAACGGTATGCAAAGGCAAACAACTATATGTCGTTCGGTCTAAGGTTTAAAATGATAGGAACCGGTGAATCACCTGCTGCCTTTGCTGGCCGGATTAGCGCCCAGATGAGAGAGGAAGACTATGAAAAAGAAGGAGGTGAAAAAGAATGGCAACTGGGAGAACATATCCGTAATAAAGGATCTATTCATAAAGATAGCTGGGAAGGTACTGCGGCGGATCTTGCTACTCGCAATAGGATTGCTGTATATCCTACCTCAGGCTGGTGGAAGACAAGGAAAAAGTTGGAACGCTATAATAACACAATACGATATAGTCTAATCATCTCTATTGAATCACCTGATGTAGATATTGATATTTACACACCTGTAAAACAGCAAATCGATATTAAGGTTGCTATACCAGTTGAAGTGAATATGTGATGAAGATTTCTGATACCATATTCAATTTTATGCGAGTTAATGGCATTAAAAACAAAGTGGTAAAATTCGACAGACAGATTAAATGAGCATGATATTGACAATTTATTCTACATAGAAGAGCGCTTAGATGAAGTCCCCCCCCCACAGCTATTTGTAATCGGTATAATAAAGATTATCTCCGAAACTAGTCTTTGTCGTGGATATCTTATCCATAGGTAATGAATATTCTCCAGCAAATATTATCTTCGAGCTTAAACTCATGGAGTGCGAGCCACGAATTTTACCCTGCAACTTAAAATGTGCGACGTTAAGTATAGGAAAACCTATAGAAAGATAATTGCATGAGTATTCCTTCCCATTGTAATCTGCCCCCTCCATACTATAGATAGGATATTTCTTGGGCTCAGCAAACAGCCGTTTCACGGTTTGGCTTTGGCTCAAATATTCATCATTGAAGAATTTCAAGTAGAACTGACCATCCTCATTCATGTATAAAACACCTTTGCCCTGATATTTATCATCAGGATTTTCATTATTGACTAAGGTATTCTCAATAAGGTCTAACTCTAGAGAAAAATCGACCAAACTAACTAATAGTTCTCTTTCGCTATCACTGCTTGTATCCATAATGGTATTTACTCTTTAAGTAGTTATTTGCGTTAAGGGTGACATTTGGGCACCTTTTGCAATTTGGAGCTTAATTCTGAGGAAGCGCATTTTTCTCATTAAATTCTACTATTAACTTACGCATCATTCCTTTGTTACTAAAATGCCGTCCGATATTAACTACTTTTTCATGAAAATCTGTAGAGCCGTCTGGTCGTTGGTAATGGAAGATCTTGATGGATTTACAATTTTGATGGTCAAACACCTCCTTAAACATTGTCCGATCAGATAATCCACATGAATGCCCTATCACATATACTTGATAAGTATCCTCATTTAGAAACCGTATTAAGTTTCTATAGTTTGGAGTCCTTAAATATTGATATGATTTGATATGATCGAATAGTTCATTCATGCGTTGTTCTTCAAACTGCATATACTCTTTGTCATGCTCATCACCAAAACCAAAAATGATAGGGTTGTCAGGATTATTCAATTGCCCATGTATATGATTCTGTTCAGCCCATGTGAAGTATTTGCCCTTCATCTCCTTAAGATATGAGTCAAATGTATTGGTATAGTTAAAATTCAGAACATGAGCCTTGTGCAAAGTTGGTTTATCGAGCGTATGGTCGTTGCCCAGTTTACGCTGTAATTCGTCAAAATCTTCAATAACCGTATCAAAATCTGAAGATTGGAATGGTGAATTCAATATGTTTAATAGTGCTGAATTTAGTGAAAGGGTATGATTTTCTACCACTGAAGTTAGGTATTCTTCTAGTTTGAGCCTGATAAATTCAAACTCTTTATTTAATAGTTTTACCTCCTCTAAATCAAAAGACTTGTTCTTGAAGATACCGCCAGAGTCCAACAACTCGTCGAAATACGTACTTTCAATATCGACCCACCTACATTCACTACAATTCACAACCAACCGCTTAAAAAATGTGGATTTGAATTCTACTTCGTGGGCTATGAGTTTGGCTATCTCAGTATATTCGTTCTTAATGCTACCATCTTCTAGAACACCATCTTCAAAAAAATTCAGGTATCTATTTAATACCCCCTTTTCATATAGATATCTACTTAACCCCTTTTCACCACATTTTGACACCAACTCCATTAATTTATGATGTTCGATTACCTTTATTTCTATGAAACAGTCACAATATGGTTCGCTATTTACATATCTTCCTGCTTGATTAAAACATTCATCCAAATACCAAAATATAAAATCCTTATAGCTTGTCCTCAGGCCATGCGCTAAGTCAAAACCATTGCCGATTAGTATTAGTCTATTCATCAATTAAACGTATTAAGCTACTCTCCATCTTGCATTCCATATCGACGCAATACTTATCAATCGCGACTTTCAAACATATTATTGTCCTATCCATAAATTACCATTACTAATACTCACCAACTCTAGGCGCAGGCATCAGCTGCTCAAACCACTTAAACAATATTGTCATATTTAGTATTAACTGACAGTCTTCGTCGTTCCCTTTACGACCTAGGCAAATATGGTTTCAAACATACCTTATTCTAAAACACCTATTTTCTTTAGATTGGATAGTGCCTCAGATAGTACATTGAAGATGTTTAATTCAACAGCTGCGCTTTCTGGCACTTGCTCTTCAGTGGCTTTTACAAAGCGAAATTCTGAAGTTCGTTCACTAAAATTGTCTTGTATTCTAAAATGAATATAGCATTTTAACGTCCTACTATATTCAACAGTTTTACTATTATCCTCCAGACGGTACGTTACCATCTTCGTCGGGTCGGTGATAAATGGGATTGCATAACTTGTAATGCTACTAAATATGCCTTCATTATCTTTATAACCCTTAGAATGGTGATTATTCTTATCTCGGTGAAAACCGTTGGATAAGGTGTCTAACCTATCTCTTAATATGTCAACGGATGGATAATAATGAAGCAAGAACTGGAATAGGATAATTATTGGATATGAACTGCTATCCAAACTATTTGAATTTATAGTAATGGGAATATCTCTCAGTTTTAATTCTTGTACTTGAAGCAAGGCCCTTAAATTGAGCATCTTGCTGTCAATCAAACTTATGATAAGCCACTCTATTACAGATACAAATACACTGTACCTTGAATTTACCTGAACAAGAGTAGCAAAACGATTATTACTCCGACTCTGCTGGCCTAACCTAAACCTATCGAGCAATTCGTAAACTATACCACGAACAAACGCCCTGTTATCAAAGTCGAACGGGGCATGCGAATAGAATTTGTCAAGATACCCTTTAAAATCTACTCCTGCGCCATATTTGTGCCTATAGATACGACGGATATTCTCGATATCACAGACGAAGAGAATCTTGTCGAAATCAAACTTGTTATAGCCATTGCGATGTAAGCTGTCTCCTTGATATTCAAACTGGGTGGAGAAGACATTGAAAAGACGGAAGATATGCTCTGGATCGAGCCGATCCAAATCATCTATAATCAAGACGATTTTGTGATGTGATTTTCTCCTGACGCGCGCTATCAGCTCTTTTATTTTCTCGGATACGCTATCCATTTCATAGGCACTTCCGCCCTTTTTGATTAAAGAGTCGACAAATGATTCAACGTCCTTTGTTTCATCCGGTTGTATTGCCTTATGAAAGGCCTCAAAATCAGTTATAGTGTCCTTAAAAGCTTTAAAGAAAGCTCGGGACGACTTACCTATGCTACCAAAGGAGGAAAGTATGGCTTCTATCCAAGGCGTCAAAGACATGTTGTCTTTGACAAATATCTGTGCTGTCAAAAGCTTGCTAAAGTCTTCTTTCGTTAAATCCAAGCAGTCGCCGTACTTGCCAATAAGCTGTGTCAATATATCAAATTTGATAAGCTGAAATACATCTTCATTGGAGGAGACAGAATAATTAACTGGATAAAGCTTTATCGTATGATATTTCGCCGCCTCGTCTTCAAATACTTTATTAAGGAATGTGGTCTTGCCCTGACCGAACGGCCCAGAAAATAAGATTCGTTGATTATCCCGATCAGCAAGATGCTCTTTGAACTGCTGCTCTAAAGAATCTTGTTTAATAATAAACGGTTCGATCTGTACTACTTCCATACAATAATAAGTTCTTCCCTAAGATAATTGTAATTTAATATTTAATCAAAAATATTGTATAAAAATACAACAAAGTCGAATTTACTTAATATGGGAAACCGTAGACTTATTTGTTCTACCAAAAATTACTTTGAAAACGGGATTTCGCTATTAACGTATCTAATTACGATATGATCGTCCCCATGTACCATAAGAATCAATTGGTAAATGAATCTGAAGTCTTATTCTTTAGCCTAGAATTTATCTATTTCCCCATCTTACTCTTAAAATATTCTCTGGTCTCTTGATCGGTACAGTATATATAGCAGCCCTTCATACCCCGGGTCATTAATGTGCGATAGGTGTTCTTGATGATAGCGTCCATCAGTTCCGCTGTCTCTGCAGGGTTCGCTTTCATTCGCTTCTTCCAACTGAGAACCGGTATACATCGATGCTACTACAAGGAATGTATAAGCTGTTTTCCTTTGTCTGTTAAATAGTACTGCTGTTTGCTACTGGTAGGTTTGTCTGGAATGGTTAATGCAATATAATCGGCATTGATAGCAGGCTGTAGGTAATTTGTCCTAAAATTTTCCCGATCCGATAATTTAAGTAATACTTGTAGTTCTTGTCTTGAATGTAATCCACTCATTTTCGATAACAATTCTTGAACTTGCTGGGTGACTTGCTGGGTGACTTGCTGGGTGACTTGCTGGGTGACTTGCTCGCTTGATGGCAAGGTTACTCTCAGAAAATTATCAGAGAAGTGGAAATGTTCGCGCTTGTAATATTGCAAAATCCTTGGAATGCCTGACCCCAATTGCTCTACCAAATCCAAATCCTTGAAAATACGCATCAATTCTTTATTTCGAGGAACAGAAAACCCTTCAAAGAATTCGTCTTGAGACAAACCTGTAGGTAGTCCACCATGCGACGTAATTTCTATTCGGTCATTAAATATTTCAAACTTTGGAGCAATTTCTTTGGTGTAATCATTATGCACAAAAGCATTAATAATGGCTTCACGTAAAGAAATGGCATTCCACAAGCGTTTTTCTTCTCTTTCTTTCTGTGTTATCTTAGTTAGTGTTCGGTTTTCGAGGTTTAACTTATCCAATACCTGTTTGGTTGCTTTCACCAAACTCTCATAGCCATATTCATTGCTCTCCACTAAAACAACTCTATCCAAACCATCGTAACGAGCCACTTTTACAGAAATAGCATTAATATCATTCATCAGATAAGCCACATAATTAAACAGACCATCTTCGGTCTGCAATTCTAGATTTCGGGCAAATTGCTCATTGAGCATTTTATCCACCGACTGATAGTAGATATGCAATTGCTGAAACTTCAAATCTTGCTTTGGCGACTGTATATTCCCGATAGAATGGCGAATTCTTTTGCTAAATAGTGTTTCTATCTGTCGTGCAGTCATAGGCTCAGCTGCACTACCTACACGGATAAATGCACCTCGCTCTGAAAGTCCATATTTCTTAACATAATAAGGCTTTTCATAGCCAGAAGCGACGATTATTTTGAGGATTTCTTTATTATCTTTCTTCTCCGAAACCAAATCAAACAAACCCATACAAGATGGCGCAATATTATTTTTCAACCGATCTTTGATAACTAATTGCTCTTGATCGATGGCCGGCACACCAACTGTATCGCCCTGTTTGTCAATGCCGATATATATAATACCACCTTCTCTAGAATTAAGAAATGCAACCACTTCTTTTTCTAACTCTTGTGTTATCTTTTGTTTGTACTCAATATGTTGGTTTTCGGACATGTTATAATCTATTTTTGAGCCATATTAATGCTACAAATTGAGCTCTTGGCCATTCATGAAGATAAATTTATTTTACAACTGGTTATTATCCAATCTGAGTAGGTAGGTGATCAAGAACAGAACCCGCTACGAATCAGATTATTGCAAAAATAAGAAAATACTTCTAATTGCGCCTAATAGACCACAAACAATACTACAACACTGTCTTGAACACGCCGATGACCTGAAGGTCTGTAGTCTCCTCGTCTCGCAGTACAATAGGTCTATAAGTCGTATCGCTAGACTTGGGCAGAAGGGTGATCTCTTGATGTTGCCAGCCTTCGTCGGTTATGGTCTTTTTACTCGTATATTCTTTTACCGTATAGTTGGCACCGAAATCACGATCTGCAAAGCTGCTGGACTCTACCAGGCAGATGAGCCCATTGCGGGAGCCGCCCTGATAGCGCTCGAATAGGCAAATGGATCCATTGGGTATGATCTTGTTCATCGACTCGCCCACTACCCTACACGCGAAATAACCCTCCACATCTTGATACCGCTCCTCGACTTCTATATACTGTACGGATTCGCTCTGCTGCAACTCGGATAAGCTATTGGATCTAAAGAATAGCATTATTGAGAGAGTAACCTAATGCCTTTTTCAAGTTGCATATCACGATTGTTTAACACTATTGAATGTGGCACATAAATATCTGGAGGAAAACCAATTCCTTCATAGATCCGATCATCTTTAAATTTAAAAACAGCAGAAGCCATCGTTACCTTAGCAAAGTCACTAATTTGAAAAGATCCTCCATTGAGATCCGCCTCCTGGGACAGAAGACCATTTGCCCCTCCTGTTCTCTCGCCCACAATTATCGTATTGGGAAGAGATTTTAACGCCATAGCTGTCAATTCAGCCATACTTACGGAATACATATTCACTAAAACAACTATTTTTCCTTTAAACGCTTTTACACCTGCCATTGGTCTAATGATTGCCGGCATCCAAGGAGTATAATCAAAACGATTATTATTGCTTTTATAACGTGAGCTGCCATAGTGTAAGGGTTGATCGATAAAACGGCCTACGAAAAAGTTAAGATCATGAAGGTCTCCACCTAAATTGTCCCGTAAATCCAGAATGATTCCATTCATATCCGGATTCGCTAAATTCTCAAACACATAATCTAACAAGATTTTAATTCCTTTGTGGTTACTATGGTATGCACGATAGATTGAGAAGGAATTTACCCGGAAGTAAAGCGTATTTTTATTTATTAGTCCAGCCTTGTACCGAAGCTGATGCTGCGCATCAGTATTATAATCTGCTTCATAATATGGGTGGACCAAGTATTTTTTTGCAATAAGATCAAAATAGTCCGCTGGATAAGATTTATGATACTCCGGTCTTTGCTTTAAGTGCTCATCTGCTGGATTGATCAACGAATCTCTTAATAGCTGCTCTTCAAATTGTATTGAAAAATGTCCGTCGTACAAACCTTTGGTCATTTGCTTTAGGTAATGGGCAGCAAGACGATGATCTGAAGATTTTTTGATATCAAGCTTAGTAAATAACGGTAGGAAGGTATGATGCGTTCTATCCCAATTGGTGGTATCCATATCCCACATTACATAATTACGGTTCACTCCACTCCAAAAGTCTATAAAAACTGACTTAAAATCCTGCTCATTTTTAGTCAAAACATCTGTAGCCTCTGCACTCTCCTTCCTACAGGCAAACAATAACGGTCCCAAAAATAGGAACAGCTGAAGCAGGATGATGAGCGGAGATTTCAAACAGTTTGAATTTATAAATTTATCTTTCATCTTTATTCCTGATTAATAAACCTTTGAATAATATCCCGGTAAAAATTGTAAAGGTCTCATTGTAGCGTTGCTCTTGTTCCATTACATTACTTTTTTCCTGTGCTGTCAAACTATAGTAATAGCGTGGTGCCACAAATAGGGTCAATTGACTGTTGGCTTTATAATGAAAATCCATACCCAAGAGCCAGCCAAGTTCCCAACGACGGAATAATTCTGGACTTAACTTATGACTTTCTTGATAGGAATATGGTCGCATATTTTGGAATACATGTGCATAATTCCCACTCTGAAGAGTGAGATCAGAGATATTGGGTAGCTGCCCTCTCACTGTGCGTCTTGTCCAATAGGCAGCATATGCTCCGGTACCTATACCAACTGATAAATGACCATAATTTACCGAACCGGTAAAAATTACTGGTAATTGAATATATTGGTTATATGTTGTCTCAAATACGTCTTTATAGTAATCACTACGCATTAAAGTAAAATTCTTGTTTATAAATGCTGGCTCTATCCCCAAAGACCAATTCCTATGAACAGAATATCTGACAATTAATTCCAATGCATATCCAGGTTTACTTTTGTAAGAAGTAAAGGGGCGGTCTATTCGATTTACATTCATTAGTTTATTTCGGTTTATCCCTGCACCGATCCCGACTTCAATTTGAGCCTGCACATAATGAGGAAAAATCACTAGCCCAATAACCAGAATGAAATAACCAACTATTGGGAAACAAGATCTTTTGATACGCTCCATACCTATAATCCTCGATAAAGTTAGACCCTGACTTTTATTGCCAGGGCCTATAGAGTTATACTAAACACAAGAAACCTTATCAGTTCAAAATGAATGTTATTATTTTTTTGCTTTAACTTCGTCTACGATTTTTTGTAAAGTCTTTCCAGCAGCCTTTACATTCCCAAATGCATCTAAACTTGCCCTAACATGTGCTGTTTGTGCTGTATTTCCATACAGCCCAAAGAATGCTACATTATCATATAGACTAAACTTAAGGTTCATGTATGGACCTGCATTTGCAAGCATCAAAGAAAGTGGGTCTGTTGTCTCACTTCCTCCAAAAGTGGGGCTTATTGGTGTTCCATAGATATGACTTGCATCAGCTGTTGGCATACCTGGAACAGTAGCTGGTTCCACAACAGAGCCTGATGTTTTAACTATATCTTTTAATTGATTCTTCAGTGATACAGACAGCGAACTCCATGTACCAGAACCGTATTGAGAATCTACCAGGTTTTTAGTCATATCTTCAAGTATTATATTCTGATTAGCAGCAGTCGCAGGATATCCTTCAGATGTTATCATAGAATAAATTCTATTCTTATAATCAGTATGTCTCAAACCAATGGCATGGCCAAACTCATGAGATAATATTGCCGTAAGATATTTTGTTGTTTTACTTGCCAGGTCAGCATCAGGATGACTATTGAACGTGATATATTTGCCAGGATTACCTTGAGCATCGACAAATTCAGCTCGCCCCAGAGGTACTCCATTTGCGCCGGCCCCGCCCAAATCAGTGAATTTAACGATAATATCTGCTTTTGCAGTATCCTTCTCTGCAATAAAATCTAAGGGAACCTTTAAACTGTTCAGCTCAACGAGACTAGCATCAAAGACTTGTTGAAATTTTGAGGTGTTTGACGGGTTATAAAAGGCTACTTTGATGTCTCTTTTAAGACTTACTTGATATCTTGTGGAATATTGTCCCTGTTGTTTGGACAATTCCGCTACACTTTCATCAAGATTTTTCCTTGTCAATAGAATATCGCCTTCCACCAAATAGCCTTGGGGGATTATCTGAATGCTCAGGGGATCGAATCCCAGTTTTGCTATTTTCCCAATGTCTTTGACGAAATCCTCAACAGCTAATTTGTCAGATTTCTCTTCCGTGTTGTCACTAATATCAGGACTGTTTTTTTTACATCCTGTTATTGCTATAGCAATAGTTAGCCCAATTGAAGCAAAAAGATAAAGTAGATTTTTTTTGTCTGTTTTCATAATTTTTGTTTTAAAAGTGATTACTGGAGGTTTATTTATGATAGTATACTCATATTGAAATAATATTACTTTAAATAACAACAAGACGAATTAAAGCAGAATGAAACACCTGTATTAATTTTCTTTTCACAATTTTTAATCTTGTTTAAAGACAATTGTAACATAAAAAAACCAATGATTGCGATTAGTATATTTTTTTTACATTTTGATTATTTAATATATGAATGATTTACACCTAGTAGTAACTAGAAATAAAACTAAGAAATAAATTAGAAGAAAACAAAAGTTGTATAACAATAATTTCGAATTCATGGTGTTAAAAAAAGTCAAAATAGATATGATAAATACACCTAAATTAAGTATTAGTGATGTTTTTACACCTCAAATTACCGAGCGAATATTATTGCAAAAAAAATAATATTACTTTAAATAACAAGACTAATTTAAGCCGAATGGAACGCTTGTGTTAATTTTCTTTCTGCGACCTTAGATCTTGTTTAAAAATAATTGTAGCACCCAAAAACTGATGACTGCGAGGAGGATATTTTTTTAAACATTGTTGGTTATTTAATATAGAAATGATTTACATCTAGTAGTAACTAGAAATAAATTAGAAGATAACAAAAGTTATATAACAATAATCCCGAATTTATGGTTATAAGAAGGTCGAAATAGACATGAAAAATGCACCTGAATTAAGTACTAGTGATGCTTTTATGCCTGAAATTAGTGTGCGGATATGGGAAGGATTCACTAAGGCTAACCTAATCTTATGAAAGCCTACCATGTTTGAATGCTCAATGACCTATCTATATCTATTTGGTAGTTTAGAAAGGACGATTATGAATAAGGAAAATATATCAAATCAAATGTTAGAGTAGTAACCCCTAGAAACCCTAAATTGTATGAACTCTTAAATACTTCATTGGCATATTCAGCACTTGATTCTGGTAATGTACTTTTTAAACAAATATGAGATACAGTCAACATTAAAATCAATACATTTATTCCTTTATATACAAATCGATAATTACGCATGAAGCCTGATCTTCTTTTAGACGCTATTTCAAAGCATGTCAAGCTTACAAATGACGAAGAGAAGTTGGTTGTGTGTCTTTTGAAAGAGAAAAAAATCAAAAAGAAACAATACCTGTTACAGGAAAAAGAAATACAGAAATACGGTTTCTTTGTAATCAGCGGATGTCTTAGAAGTTATTCTATTGATAAAAACGGCATTGAACATATTCTGCAATTTGCTCCTTCAGGCTGGTGGATCGGTGACATGAGTAGCCTTAAGGATGAGAAACCGAGCACTCTCTATATAGATGCTGTAACTGACAGTGAAATATTGCTACTGTCCAATAATGATCAAAATTACCTATACGAGGCAATTCCTAAAATGGAACGTTTTTTTCGCTTATTAGCAGAAAGTGCGTTCAAAACCTGCCAGTGCCGGCTGATTGAAAATCTGAGCTTACCTGCTAAAGACCGATATGAAAGTTTCTGTAGACGGTACCCCACTTTAATACAATCACTTCAAAAAAAACACATTGCATCGTATATTGGCGTAACGCCTGAATTTTTAAGTAAAATAACGGTCTAGCAACCACTTAAACACCTTACTCATTTTCAGTACCGTCCTAAATAAATTTTAGGTCCATAGAAATCCCTATCTGCGGGTGTTTCCATGCAGATTTTGTTGTTACTCTCCGAATTGACCCTCCCTGTCGGTTTCAGAACAGGTTAAACTGTCCATTTTGATCGGGTGGTTTTCCCGAAATAAATGGGTCATCGGCCCATTTCCACAGATCAATCTTCACGAAGATATTCAGCCGTATGAAATTCACCAGATTGGACAGGTTCCATCCATATTTCGCCCGTTTCTGAATATACTTGAAGAGTAATATTCCGATCAACGCTGTCCAGATCTGGATGTAAACGGCATTCTCGGAAGTGCCTACAAAACTGGTGACCTTCAACCGCTGCTTGAGATGTTTAAAGAACGTCTCGATCTCCCAGCGCTCTTTGTAAAGTGCAGCTACCGTGGCCGCCTTCCACTGAAAATGATTTGTCAGGAACTCGTATTCCACATTTTTGATGCTGTCCCAGATCCGGACAAGACGCATCTTCTTATCTCCGTACCGAGCTGCTGAGACGCCATCCAAGGCAATGACCTGATCTTCAATCACCCCAGCTTCTTTCAGTTCATCGCTTTGCCAAGACTTCAATACCGTATATTTCATATTGGATTTGCTCCTTGTGACGAAAAAGCAGCCCCTGCTGTCCAAAACGTTCATCCAGGCGTAATCGACATAACCCCGATCCACAACTACCACACATCCTTTGGGGAAGGATAGGGTCTTTGCCAGGGTGGATTCATGTGTTTTGCCATCGGTAATATGCACGAAGCTGGGCATACAGCCATCGTAATCCAGTATCGTATGCAGCTTCACCGCACCTTTGGCACTTCGGAATTTTGCCCAATCAAACACCGACAGGCAAAGCGGGATCACCGTGGCATCCATCAACAGTACTTTACGTTTCAGCATGCGCAGTTCTGAGCGAAGATGCGTTTGCTTCTGCCAGAGTGTGTCCAATAACCGCACATACAGATCACGAAACAACACGTGGTCACGATGCGCATTCATGTAGGACAGATTGGACTTACTGGGCACCCTGCTGATGCCCATGTGGTGCATATTGCCCGTCGTACTCCGCAAACCGTTGCTGATGTCTCTGACCGAATCTGCAGACGATAAATGGCAGAAAAGCATGCACACCAAGTGCGTCCAGCTGTTGATACCTTTGTGGTGCTTGTCTGAATCATGTTTACGAACCAAAAAATTGAAACGATCGCGGTCGATAAGCGAGAGAATCTGAGAAAATACGTTTATATTTACCATGGCGGTGATCTGTTTTTGCGAACTAAATATAGCATTACATGCTATATTATTCATCGCCACTTTTTAAATCACGTTTAGGACGCTACTGACTCATTTTACAATTGAATTCATGAATTCAGCTGTACTGTGACCAACGTTTAACCTTCAGTTTTGCTTCTATTTTTTGTTTTAAGAGACGTTTTTGTAAACTTGACTACCGGATTATAAATCGGTTTTAGCGTAGTTAAATAAGCATAAATACTTTTTAAGTCAGCATCGGTCATATTGCGGTAAGCAGACCATGGCATCAGTGAATTAACTGAATTTTGTTCAACGGTATACAATGCTGCACTATCTCTGAAACTTCGAAATCTATTCACAAAAGTATCCTCATTCCAATCCCCTAGTCCACTTTCATCTGGCGTTAAATTAGCGGAATGCGTAAAGCCTCCAGTAGGCATCGGGAATTCTAAACCGCCCATAAATGCACGCTCCATATCAAAGGAATCATCCCATTTTTTAGGCGTATGACAGTCATTACATGCCGCAATGGTAACCAGATATCTTCCGGAATCAACAGCATTCTTAAGTGATGATAGGTATATCGGATTAGGTTTCCTCGGGATCAATTTGTTAGTCAACTGATAGAAAAAATCTATTGAAGTCTCACCTGCAGGTTGATTGCCTATTGGTTTCAGTGTTCTTAAGTAGACAATTATAGCTTTCAGATCCTCTGGATCAGCCTGACCAAAAGCTTCAAATGGCATCGCATGATTGACCGTCGATCCATCTTTACGGATACCCGAAGTTAACAGTCGATAAAGTTCCTCATCGGACCATCCTCCTACAGCACCTGCAGGAGTAATGTTAGGCGTGAAAGATTCTCCAGGAAAATCAAAACCAGCCTTTTGGGATAAAAATGGGCCTCCAGCTCCCTCCTGTCCAGCGACTACAGGCCACGAATATCGGGAAACATCTCGAGGGCTATGGCAATCCGTGCAGATGGCCACATGTTCCACCAGATATTTCCCTCTTTTTAAAAGCGTAGTATCCCCATGATCGATACTTAGCTCGGGCAGAGCGGGCACACGCGGTAAACTGTATTGAACAAATAAAAATCCCAGTCCGAAAACCGTAATTAGAATAATAATTCCAACAGATAAATATTTCCGCCATCTTTTCCATTCAAAAAAATCATTGAAAATAATATCTACGATTTTCATAAACCGATCTTCCTGAATCGCATCATGATACTGGTGTTGCTTTAGCACTTCCAGCATCCTGTCAACAAGCACAAATACTAGTACAAGAAACAGGATAAAAATTATAATTAAAGTTATAGTCATTGTACTGATTAAAAAAATAGGTTGTAGATATTTGCTACAACCTATTCCTGATTATTAATTTAATAAAACCGTTATCTTTTTATAGTCCTTATTCTGTCGCATCATATGAAAACTGAATACCGGCAGTACCACCAGTCTCTACAAATAATTTCATGAAATCCTGTGCCGTTTCAGCTCTGCTCCAATCACGTTGCAATTCACAGAACAGTTGTGCAACACTGATTGATACAGCACCCGCTTGCTCCATGCGGCGTATAGCCGCATCATGAGCAGCTAAAGATGTACCTCCAACCGCATCGACAACGATGTACACTTCATAACCTTCTTTTAATGCATCCAATACCGGGAAAGTAAGACATGCCTCTGTCCATAGCGCCGTCATAATCAATTTTTTTCTTCCCGTAGCCTTTACCGCTTCCAAAAATTCTTTGTCTTCCCACGAGTTGATCGTGGTACGGTCATACGATGGCAGATGCTTCAATACCGATTTTAACTGCGGGATAGTCTCTTTATTAAAACCTGTCTGTACATTTACTGTTGACAGCACTGTTGGCAATTGGTATACTTTGCCAGCTTTCGCTACACCGACGATATTGTTAATTAACAACTGCCTGTCCATAGAAGCAATTGAATTAACCTGAACAGGTTGATAATCAATAACGATTAAAGCGGAATTTTGCGAAGTAAGCAAGTGGTCTTCCACTTGGTTACGGATTGGTAATGAACTCATGCTGTTAAAATTTAAATGAAAATTATAATTGAATTAAACTCGTATTGTATGTTTTGTTATTTTGAAAATTAAAAATCATAGGCATCGTCCTTCGCTTTAAGAAGCACAACCGTTGCATCGATAGCATCAAGTGTATCCTGACCAAGCTGATCTAATCGGAATGCAATATCATCAGCGACGATCTGACCATTGTGAAAGTGTTTTTCTTCCAGAAACACATATTTCTGCACCACCACAGCCTTCATATAATGCAGAATCGGCTTGAGCTGATATTCTGCGACTAAGTAATGCTTTTCTGAGCCTGCTGTAGAGATAATACCGATCACTTTATCTTTAAAGCTGTCAATAGGAAGCAGGTCAAATACATTTTTGAGCACACCCGGTATAGAAGACTGGTAGGTAGGGCTCCCAATGATGTACGCATCTGCCGTCATGACTTTTTCAATAAGCGTGCGGGTATCTCCCTCATAATCCCTAAAATCTCTTCCGTCGCTAAAAACTGTTTTAAAAAATGCCAAATCGACCAGCTCCACTTCGAGATCAGGTCTCATTTCCTTCATTTTATTTAAGGTATGTTCCACCGCTATTCTTGTGCGGGATCCAACTATTGATCCCGATATACCAATTACTTTCATAATTACCTTTCCTTTTCTCTTTATGATACTATATTCCTTTGCGTTGCTTTTTTGACAACCGGTAATACTTCTGTCGCCAGCAGCTCGATCGTATTTGCCACCATTTCATAGGGCACTCCACCAAAATCGATCTGCAACAATACGCGGTCATGCTGGTAGAGTTCATATTGGTAAAGCATCTTATCAATAATCTGCTGCGGGCTTCCGACCATCATCGCATTCTGGGTACTCGCTGTCTCTGCGAAAGCCGCTTTGGGATACGTACCTCCTCTAATATTTTGCCATGCATGGTTCAGATAGGGATAATACTCCCGCATGGCCTGTTGCGAATCTTTATTGATGTGCGCTAATGTTGTTGTACCCACGGGCAACTGTGCCGGGTCGAATCCTGATTCCTTAGCCACCCGTCTATAGATATCAACAGACTCTTTAAACACAGCCGAATGCCCACCTAAAGTAGTCAGCATCATCGGTACTCCCTGATAAGCCGCCTTAATCGCACTTGCAGCAGGTCCTCCTACTCCTCTCCATATTGGAATTGATCCGTGAAGAGGTTTGGGGAATATTTCCGCATTTTCGAGAGCTGGTCGATATTTACCCTTCCATGTAACCACACGTTCCGAATTAAGCTTGATTAGAAGTTCCATTTTCTCTTCAAACAGCTCTTCATAATCCCTGACATTGTAGCCCAACAATTCAAAAGCTCCCAAGCGTGAAGCCCGGCCCGCAACAATCTCGGCACGCCCTTCCGATAAGAGATCGAGTGTTGCATATTCTTCATATACCCGAACCGGATCGGCAGTACTCAGTACCGTCACAGAACTGGCAATCTTGATCTTTTCTGTAGCCTGTGCAATAGCACCTAGTACAACCTGATTAGCCGATGTAATAAAATATTCCTGATGGCTTTCACCTACACCAATAACATCAAGTCCAGCCTGGTCAGCCAATACAGCTGTACGAACGATTTCTTTTAACCGTTGTGCTTCGCTTACATTCTTTTCAGGCTGTGCATGTGGAAAATGATCCCCCAAAGAGTATAAGCCGATCTCTATCCCCTTGCTTTTATCAATTCTGAATTTTTCCATTTTATCGTTATAATTTGAACACTATCTGCACGTGATACTCTAATGCATTAAACAAAACTAAGATATATAAATGAGAAAAATATTAACCTACGTTAAGAAATACGATATCCATCATTTTTATAAAAAGTAAAACACAGCGTTCAAAATTAAACTCAAGATCGGGGATTTTCTTCTCTAGATAACTTATATAATAAAGCAAATCTAGTCCATAAATTGCATAACAACTTAGGACATAAACTTAAATAAGGATATGTTTTGAAACACACGACAAACCCCTATTGTGTTTATAATTTCGGAATTAATAAATCGAGAAAACCAATATAAATAACTGAAAAACAACACATTTAACAACCTTAAACAACAACAAGGAGACTCAGAACGAAATAGCGTATACAGCAAAATACTTCATCATCTAAATTCCGAATTTGGAGCACACTAGTTTTTTTTGATAGCTCTTCAGCACCTAACTTTAAAGAGCAATGAGATCTATTACAGTATGACCAATCCAGAACCCTGTTTTTCAACATCTATGAGGAATAATTAACGCTAAAATAATCATGATATCAATTTATAAAATAACCCAAATACTTGAAGCTTTTCTTGTCATAGATTAATATTTACACAAAAAATGAACTTTAAATTTGTATCATGAAAGGTTTAGAAATTTGAGTTTAAAGACAATACTGTTCAAAATAATGGTTTAACAAATAACAATTAAAATTATGTCACTTATCACAAGAATCAATGCTGACGATGTCGCATTATTATTAATCGATCATCAAAGTGGTCTATTTCAAACGGTCAAAGATATCGAAGTACCTACCTTAAGGTCCAATGTCTCTGCTCTCGCTCGCATAGCAGCCATTGAAAATATTCCGGTCATTACCACAGCTTCAGAACCGAAGGGTCCTAATGGTCCATTGATGCCCGAGATTCATGAGATCGCACCACATGCAGTTTACGTCGGCAGAAATGGGGAAGTAAATGCATGGGATACACCAGCGTTTGTAGAAGCAGTAAAAGCTACAGGTAAGAAAAAATTACTCATTGCAGGCGTATTGACAAGTGTGTGTGTGGCCTTTCCTTCAATTTCGGCTATTGCCGAGGGATATGAAGTTTTTGCCATTATAGATGCCTCGGGAGATATGAGCCCGTTATCTACACAGGTAACGATCGCTAGATTACAGTTGGCTGGCGTGATCCCAATCACTACCACAGCAGTCATTAGCGAGATCCTGAAAACCTGGAAACACAAAGATGCGTACACTTATGCGCAGGCACTTTCTGCAGTAATGCCTAACTACCAGGCACTCATCGAAAGCTACAGCAAGGCTCAGGAAGTAGCAAGAGAAGAGAAAGGATAAGTTATCCAAAACGTCTAATCTAATAATACGGAATAGTTCTGAATAAGAATTATTCCGTATTTTAACAACCATAAAACCAACACATTGCACTTATGAATAGAAGAATTTTCTTAAAAAACACCTCCCTTACATCGCTAAGCGCCATACTCATCGGTAGTCATCTTGATGTATTTGGACAGTATTCGCAACCGCTTCAGAACAGCACAATTTACCTGATCAAAGATGCAGAAATATTGACTATGGACAAGAGCTTAGGACACCTCCCTAAAGCAAGTATCCTGATTGAGAATGGCATTATAAAGAAAATAGGTCCAGATCTGATTGTACCTTCCGGAGCAAAAGTCATTGACGCAAAAAATGCAGTGATCATGCCGGGACTTATTGACAGCCATTGGCACCTATGGACTTCCATTATGCGGAGCATGCCCGGTTACACCAAAGACCAGGGCTATTTTCCAATGTCGGTCAAATATTCAAGATTAATGTCCACAGCAGACATGAAAACCATTTCAAAATACTCCCTTGCAGAGGCTATCAATTCAGGGATCACTTCTTTAAGTGATTTTAATCACAATACAAGAAGCTACGAACATGCAAAGGCGGGTATCGATGCATTTGCAGAAATGGGCATAAGAGGTCAATTTTTATATGGAGACCACCGGGACATGACCGACAGTGATCCCACTAATTTTGAAGACATCAAGAAATTATTAACGCTTGTAAAAGAAGAAAAATATAATAAAATAAAGGTCGACCTCGGTAGCCGTTCGGTAAAATACCCGAAACTCAGAGAAGATTGGGATGCGGCACGTAAATTAGGAATGCGCATTGTCATTCACGCTTCTTCCCAAGTCCATAAAAGTGAAGGAGAAATAGAAAAACTGCATCTTTTGGGGCTTTTGGACAATGATGTAAACATTATCCATGGTAATGCCATTAGCAAAGAAGAAGCAGCTTATGTTGCTCGTGCAGGGAGCTCCATTACCATGACGCCTTACTCAGAAATGCGTGTCGGCTATGGATTTCCACCCATTAAAACATTAAAAGAACATCATATCTTAACCGGTGTGGGCATTGATACAGTCGCACTAAGCGGAGACGGAAACCTGTTCTCGACATTGAAATTATTGAAAAATGTAGGTAATGCCACAACAAACGACGAGTTCTATATGAATCCCTATGAACTTTTAGAAATGGCGACCATCAATGGCGCTAAGATTTTAGGGATCGATGATATCACGGGTTCCCTCAGCATAGGAAAGCAAGCAGACCTTATCATGATGAGGAAAGACGATCTCAACTTTTCATCAAACAGCCAGACCGAAAGATTGCTAATAGAGGCGGCAACACCAGCAAATGTAGATCTCGTCATGGTCGGAGGCAAAATATTAAAAGAACATGGTAAACTGACAAATCAGGATGCCGATCAGTTACTTAAAGAGGCGCAGGAGCTGGCTGAAAAGATTCAAAAACAAGTAGAAGCACAATAGCAGGTAAACACCGTTTTAAGAAAATCAGAAATGGATCCAAAACTTTACTTTCTAACGCTTTTTTTATGTTCAATAACGCTACAGAATACGCAGGCGCAGAATAAGAGCCTATATGACTTTAGTTTACTCCGACAGCAGGATCATATAGACACTCTTCTGACTATTGACAACGAAAAAAAAGATTTGTACCAAAGATCAAAATTGGTCCGCCTTTCTGAACATAGCACAATCTCTTTCGGTGGAAGCTGGCGACTGCAGCTTGAAACTTTTAAAAACCAGCAGTTTGTTGATGTCAATAATGGTAAAAGAATATGGACACTCAACAGATTTTTGGCACATTCACACTTCAAATTCAAAAATGGTGAGATTTTTGGGGAAATATTAAGCAGTCATGCCAGTGGAAAAGATAACCTGAGTCCAGTAGATCGGGAAAAACTGGATATCAATCAGTTGTTTATCAAATACAAGTTAAGCTCCAAATTTAAAGTCGGTATAGGAAGGGAAAATTTAAAATTTGGAACCGGACGAGTAGTTGATCCGCGGGAAGGTCCAGGAGTAAGAAGATCATTTGATATGGCACAGGTTCAATATCAAAACAAAGATTTCAAAGCTCTGGTCTTTTTTGGAGCAACAGGCAATGTTAAACCAGGTATCTTGGATAATCAATTTCTAGATTTTAATGAGACCCTAAGTTCCATTTACACGACAACCCATATCAATGAACAACACGCTCTTGATGCTTACATTATGTATCAAAAAGATAATGACGTTGCGTATAGTAATGTTGCGGGTAACGAAAGAAGAGCACTCCTTGGCTTGAGACATTTTGGTAAGTTGGGTTCATTTAATTTCAACAATGAATATTTTTATCAGTTCGGGAGCATATCCCACCAAAAAATTAGCGCTTGGGCAGTTGCATTTCAGCTCGAAAAACAATTTCCAATTGCACGTCACACAGCTTCTCTCGGTTTTAAATCAAACATCATCAGTGGCGATGTAGATCCACATGATAAGGTGAACAATACATTCGATCCTTTTTATCCAAGAGGAGCCTATTTTGGTCGCGTCGCCAGCTTCACTCCTTCCAACTTTTTTGACTTACATCCCTATGTAAATATGACGATTAACCAGTTTTTCTTTGAAGTCGATTATGACGTATTCTGGCGTTATTCCGTACATGATGGTCTGTACAATCCATCAGTAAAAATAGAGTATGACGATCTTAACGATAGGCGTTTTATCGCCCATCAGATCGGTGCATTATCGGGATACAAACCCAATAATTTTCTAAACTTAGAGCTTGAGTCCAATATCATCTGCCCGGGTGCATTTCTTATCGACAGCGGTAGAAATAAAACCTTGTTTCATTTCGTCCTTAGTGCCGAATTCTCATTTTAAAATAAATTCTCACAGTAATGTAAACCTCAACTGTTCTAAAAAAAGAATACTTTAAAACCTGATACAATTGCTTTGTAAAGAAACCAATATAAACAATTAAGGTATCCCATTTAAAGCACCATATTAACTGGGTAAAGTTCCCTGTTTTTTTTATATTAGATTTGGGAATAGGCTCAGGCTGGAAAGAGGTTTTTAAGTTTTTAATCCAATTACACAGTTGGTGTTACACTCCCAGGACAATAGAAAATATCACTTTTACTTACTGATATTTCATGAAATTAAATAATAAAAAATATTACATCCATTACTATCGTACAATACTTTTCGGTATTTGTTCACTTTTCATCGGGCTTTTCACACTATGGATGTTAATTCCACCTTATCCTAAGTTTGACATTTCATATTTATTCATCCTGCCAGTGATCGGTATAATATCAATTACAACGATCTATTTTGGAGGTAAAACTCTACTTAACTTTAATAAATTTATTCAACTTGAATTGCAAGATGATGAACTAAAATATCTGATAGTAGGAAGAGGAAGAGGAGCGGGTTTGAATTACTTTATAAACCCCTCATTTAAAACGATTAAATATTCAAATATAAAATTCATAAATATCTTAAGTGCAAATTACTATGAAAAGCACATTCATATATTTCAAAATGATGGTTCTAAAATTTTAATACCCCTACTCTATCAAAGTGAAAAGGAATTGGAAGAAATCGTAATTGAAATAAAAAAAAGACTAATTTAAACCACTGCTAATATCAGTTTTGCATCAGCCAAACTAATTGAATCACAGCACTGTGTATGGTCTCCCTACTCCGCTGTTCGACGTTAATCCCCGATCTGGCGCACGCGTTTCGCGTGTGTCCCATGCTGAGCCTTTTCCAAAGAGGTACTATATAAACGCTAACAATCAAAGAAGATACATATTTTACAAAAGTGTATAAATCGGTTCATAACGGGCCACTCTTATCGGCTATTGTAGTCCACTTTAAACAAAGTATTATTTTGCAGGGCATTAACTCTGTAAGATATGTCTGGTCACCGCATAGATATTGAAGCCTTCCCCGTTTGGTAAAGTTCCCTGGATCGTAAACTCCTCGCACAGGATAGACCTGAAAGGTGAATGCCTAAGAAAAGGAATATTGAAAAAGGAATAATCGCAGCTTTTTTATATCATTGTATGATCTTTTAAGTGGCACGGTCTGACCGAAATCACTGGCATCAACACTCCGAAATATCAACGCGATTAAATATTGAAGCTGTAATCCTGTAAAATCATACCGAAATTAAAAAAAATGGATAAAAACCGTCCTTCGCTCATAAAGAGAATATCAAAAATATTTTTGAAGACAATCATCGGAATTGTAGTGATAATAGCTATCCTACTCATCACGACATTCGTGATTCATCAAATCAATTTAAGCAGCGAAGCCGATAAAATTGAAGATTATGGGCAAAAAATAAAGATTTTTGACGGTACAATGAATACGACAATAGATGGACACGGTGCAGACACGATTGTATTACTCACCGGATTTGGAACGGCAAGCCCAAGATTGGATTTTGAACCATTAATCAGAGAATTAGACAAAAAATATACAGTGGTCATGATTGAACCTTTTGGTTATGGATTGAGCAGTGAAACAAATCGTGAACGCAGTCTGAATAATATGGCGGAAGAAATCCACGAGGTGGTGAAGCAGTTAAATCTAAATCGCTTTATACTGATGGGGCATTCCATTGCTGGGCTGTACAGCTTGGCATACATCAACAAATATCCAGGTGAAGCAACCGCTTTTGTAGGTATTGATACCAGTGTGCCAACACAACCTTGGCCGGGTTATAATTCGGTACCTTTGGATTTTTTAGCCAAAGCTGGTGTAATGCGTGCATTTTTAAAGTTTTTTGGAAACGAAAAACCTAAAGACGAATCAGAAGTACACCGTTTTGAACAAGAACACATGATTACGATGAAAGTAACGGGAAACAATACGTTGCACAGAGAAGCAACATCATTGAGTAATAGTTTTAAAGATGCTCAAAAACTAGCTTTCCCGAAGGATCTGCCGGTTTTATTATTTGCAGACGAAAACTCAGCTGTCAAAGGCTGGCCAGAACTGCACCAAGAGCAAGCCAACAGCGTGGATGAAGGGAAACTAATCTTATTGCCCGGTTCTCATTATCTACATCATACGCAATCTAAACGAATGGTAGCTGAGCTTGAGTCGTTTTTAGGAAAACAAAATAATTGAGCCCTTGCTGGCGCTTCAATGTTTGAAGCATAATAACAGCAGTTAATGCCTCTTTCCAGCTAGGATCATATACCATCATCACCTCGAAAGAGCAGATGCTGTTGAGGAAATAACCTCAAGCTGGAGCTTCCATGTTTGAAGTGCCTAATGAAGATTGCTATGCCTCTTTCCTAGGAGGTGCTTGCTATTATCAAGGAGCATGCGGCTAGTAAAGAAAAAAAAGACATTATACAATATAGCCGCAGCAGACGCAGGGGCTATGTCTAACCAATTATACTTCCGCTATGAAGCCTTCCCAGTTCTATTTTCTTTTTCCTCGGTACCTCTGTCATCCAATCTGGTAACTTATTCCACAACAACTCATCGATATCTGCACGAGACATAGTACTATTCTGTCATAAGCCATGAGATGTTTATCTTCGATGAGCTCCCGTCGGTCGGTTCGGCTACGCTCAATATGACGGAGGATCGACTGCCTCTACTCAAAGGTAGCAGTTCCGTCTTTGATAGGAATGCGAAAGCGGAGATCAGGGCAACAATTACTATGCTAATATTTTTAGCTTTAGTACTATTTAGTTAACTTAGTACTGTTAAAGCAGATATTACTTAAAGTTCTAACCGATTAAATTTTCTATTATGGAGCCAATAATTACAGATGTAATCAATATTATAGAAGAAGGGCGACGCAAAGCCTATAAAGCAATCAATACTTCTATGGTAGAATCGTATTGGCTAGCGGGCAAACGAATTGTTGAAAGCGAATTGGAAGGCGATGACCGGGCAGAATACGGCAAGTCTGTTCTAAGGAATCTCTCGATAGCTTTGACCGAAAGATTTGGAAAAGGATATTCTTCGTCAAGTATATATGATTTTAAAAAATTCTATACAACATACCCGGATGAGAACATTTTCCACACAGTGTGTGGAAAATTGACATGGAGCCATAATAGGTCTATTATGAGGGTACTAGATAAAAAAGCTAGATTATATTATCTGAAGGAAGCTGCTGATCAAAACTGGGGCGTACGACAATTGGAACGCAATATAAATACGCTTTACTACCAGCGTTTAATTGCTTCAAAAGGTAAACAACCAATCATTGATGAAATGATTGAAAATACAAAGGATATGAAACTGGACAGTCACGACTTCATCCGCAATCCAACAGTACTGGAGTTCCTTAACATCCCCACTAACCGTGCTTATACGGAAAGACAATTGGAGCAATCCTTAATCGACAACCTACATCAGTTTTTATTAGAACTGGGCAAAGGCTTTGCATTTGTAGCTTGCCAAAAACACATACGTACGGAGACATCAGACTTTTTTATTGACCTGGTGTTCTACAATTATATATTGAAGTGTTTTGTGATCGTTGAGTTAAAAACAGAGAAAATCACGCATCAGGATATCGGACAATTGGATATGTATGTCCGTATGTTTGACGATCTGGAGAGAAAAGAAGATGACAATCCGACTATAGGTCTCCTGCTCTGAACGGAAACAGACCGTACTGTCGTTAAATACTCTGTGCTGAACGAAAGCAAGCAATTATTTGCCAGTAAGTATCTCCCCTACCTCCCCTCAGAGGAAGAACTCGAAGCAGAAATCGAACGGGAGAAAAATATATTGCGCGAACGAGGTGTAGTCTATAGAGGCGAAGAATAAAAGGAATAATAGAGGTACACAAAGTGGATTGCCTAAACTATTTCTCATCGATAGCTCTCATTGATCTTGTCTTCGTACATACCATAGATGCGTTTGAACGTGACATGATACTTCTCATCTGCTGTCTTTGTATACACGATATGGGGTCTAGTGTCCCCGTCTCTGTATTCAGCACTATAAGATAGTACCTGCTCCTTTGTACACTGTAACGCTAAGGATATGCCCTGAATCATAAAATTCTATCGATAATGCTCGTCTCGTATTATAGCTTTTACTTAAGTCAGTACATTCCTTTTCAACAGCAATACCATTACAACATTTGCCGTTGCCAACAGCAAGGCTAGATACAACAAGGAGTACGCGCCATAGTACTGCATCACGAATCCCCCTAAAATGGGCGTCAACCCTTGAATCACCAAAGGCCATCGTCCAAGTTTTCCAATCCAGATTGCATACCGCTCCGACCCAAAAATAACGAAAGGTAAAGTGCCTCGTAAAATAGAGCGCTGTCCATTCCCTAAACCTAATAATATAACAGCGGGAATCGCAAACGGAGCGCCAGATAGGAGTAATGCTACCGCGGCCATCAAAAGTAAGGATGACAAAATAGACAAGCGTAATGGAGATGCCTTAGGACTGACCAATTCCAAAAGACGCGCGCCCGACTGGCTAGGCCCTAGGAAAGCTGTCACAGTAATCACAGCAGCCATGGCTAGCCCTTGGTCCAACAATATCTCTATCAGGAATACAGCAACCAACGTACTTAGTGCAGCACCTAACATAAAATGTGCACTCAGGATATAAAACAGTCTGGGTTTATAGGCCTGCTCCTTTACGGACATACCTGCGTCCAATCGGAGCGCAATAGACTGCCGCTCTCCAGCCAATCGAAACGCCAGTGCATGTATAGGCGTAATGAAAATGACCAGAAGTACTGCATAAAATTGACAAGCCTCTCGCCAATCAAATACGGCCAGCAGCTCAGACATAACGTACCAAGATATGGACGGCGCCAGCGAAGATAGTAGCGTCACCACAACAATTGCGTTGGTCGTCAGATTGCCGTAACGCTGTGCTATCGTGGCAAATAAAGTATCGTACAAGCCCATCCCCATGCCGATACCGATGATAAACCAAGCAAACAGAAAGCCTACATAATGATTAGAATAGGACAACAATAGCAAACCAGTCGCCATAACCCACCCCGCGAAGAGCAAGAACCCCTCTCCTGCTGCACCCCGCTGAATAACTCTGCCAATCTTGGGCAAGACTAGCCCAGACACGATAACAGCCAATGACAATGCGCCATAGATAAACTGATAACTCCAACCTGTCTCGGCTCGGATAGAAACTGAAAGGACGGACAATAAAAAATAAGAACCGCCCCAAAGTAATATTTGCCCAATCGCAAATAATAAACAGCTGAACCATTGCGCAAGTGATATCGTCTTCATTCTTTTCTTATATCTGTTTTTTGACTTTTACAAAACTCTTATGTATTTTCATACCAACAAAACGATATTTTTCGATATCATCAATCGTTAAAACCGATTATCAAATGGAACTCAGGCAACTCAAATATTTCCTAAAGGCTAAAGAGCTCAGTAATTTTACTGAAGCAGCCAAGGAGCTCTACATAACACAAAGTACGCTGTCGCAACAGATTAAACAGCTTGAAATCGAACTTGACACCCTCCTATTCAATCGGGTAGGCAAAAGAGTGACACTGACAGAGGCTGGTGAGTTATTCGCACAATATGCACAGCAAAGCATAAAGAAATCAGAGGAAGGAAAATCCATGCTATCCGACCTGAACAACCTACAGGTCGGCACGTTGACTATTGGAGTCACTTTGGGATTGCAACGATTGTTCACCAAGGCCGTTCTAGAATTTGCCTTACGCTATCCCCATATTCGGATTGAAGCCGTTTTTGGAGCTTCACACCGGCTGGTAAAAGACTTGGAAAATATGGAGATGGATATGGTGCTCGTATTTAACGAATCCCGAGACAATCCAAACTATATCTACAAAGCACTTTTCGACTCACCACTAGCCATGGTCAGCAGTGTACATTCACCCTATTCCTATCGAAAGAGCATTACGCTGAAAGAAATGGAAAAGCTCCCCTTGCTCGTAGCTACCAAGGGCTTCAGCACCGACCATGTCATTAGCCGAGCCTTTGCTCAACAGGCTTTAAAGCCGACATTTCATATGGAAATAAACGATATTCCAACCGCACTTGAATTAGTAAAAAGTGGGAATTGGCATAGTATACTCGTACAGGCCTCGGTTCTCGACAAAGATTTGGTCACCATCCCTATTGCGGATATAAAACAAAAACGTACTGCTATGCTTATTCGGATGCAGGATACCTATCAAAAGAAAGCGATGAAGGCTTTCCAAGAGCTACTCGAAGAATATGGGAATGAAGGTGGCTGATAGTCGTATGAAAGCCTACCATGTCTGTAATGCTCAATGACGTATCTATTGCTTTACAGAAATCTATTTGGTAGTTTAGAAAGGACGATTATGAATAAGGAGAATATATCAAATGTTAGAGACTACCCTACCTGAGTATACGATATTAAAAAAGAAAGCTTTGCGATTTCCTTTCTTAATTTGGCAGCTATTTAAATGAAACAAACACAAACTTTGATTTGCGACCCATAAAAGTTAAACAAGAAGGTAGATATGAGAAGAAACAAAAAGGCAAGATATCTAGTTATACTCATTATTGCGATAGCAGCAATAGCCAGTTATGCGTACTTAAGAACGACTAACTTCTTCGAGATAGATGCTTGTCTGGATTGTGGAGGACGATGGGATTATGAGACCGAAAAATGCGATACATCGACTGCTGACGCTTCAATCCTTAGCGTGCCACTGATAAAATAAGATTTAGTTTTAAAAGGTGCGGATGTTTTACTGAAATAAACTATTTTGGCAATAAAATTTGGTCGTTAAAATGGGAATTAAATCTTTCATCAGAATCTTCAGTTCAAAGAACTATGCGGTAATCGGTATTCTTTCAATTATCATTTTTTGCTTTTTCACGTCGCTATCAATGGCCCAAGAAAAACAAAAAGTCAATTATAAACACCTGACCTATCTACCTAAAAAGTATAATACGGATACATCCAAATATCCCCTTGTCATCTATCTACACGGTGGATCACAGAAAGGAAATGATCTGGAAAAACTAAAGGTCTATGGTCTTCCCTATTTAGTAGATCAAGGAAAGGAATTTGACTTCATCATGATCGCTCCTCAATGCCCGGATGGCAAATACTGGTCTACGGAAAATTGGTTTGATCCTCTTTACAATGACGTAATCTCCAACTACCGCATCGATAAAAGCCGGGTATATGTGACCGGGATAAGTATGGGCGGTTACGGAACATATATTGCAGCATTGGATCACCCTGAAAAGATCGCTGCTATCGTGCCGTTATGTGGCGGGGTTAATGACAGTGACACTTCTCGAATTTGCGTACTCAAAGATATTCCGATCCTGACATATCACGGAACTGCTGATAACGATATATCTATACAAGAAACTGAAAGGATAGCCAATGCTCTAAAAAAATGTGAGGGGAATATTATCTTTCATCGACTCGAAGGTGAAGGTCACGGTATCCAATATCTATATGAAACTAATCCCGATATCTATAATTGGCTGCTTAAACAAAGGAAACCGAATTTGCCTCGTATTTTAGAACAACAAAAATGAACTTGTACCGGTATAAAGACTTAACAGTTGAGGTGCTTGACGAACCGACTTACAAATATGGCTCGGCAGACAACGATTTCTATTATTCCAAGACTTACTTCGGTGATGGTGCAGAGCAATACCCGACTTCAAAACACGGCGTTAAAATCTACCAAGACGACCAAGTTATTGATAGTTGCATAATTATTGGTTCGGGGGGCGTGACAGGTATTCATCAAAACTCATCCCTTATAGACAATGACAGATTAGTAATCTGCTGCTGCGACACTGTATTTAGCCTGACACTTCCTGACCTCGCCTTAAAATGGAAAACACAAGCTGACCAGACAACTTGCTTTCAAATTTTCAAACAGCAGACCAGCTACATCGTACATGGTGAAATTCAAATAACAAAACTTGATAAAGACGGAAATAAAAGATGGGAATTTGGCGGCACTGACATTTTTGTATCAATAGACAATGAAGAGGGATTTAAAATCGAAAGTGATGGGATTTTATTAACGGACTTTGCTAAGACAAAATATAAAATAGACTTTGACGGAAAGCTAATTTAGGACGTATAAACGTGCTAAAAACTATAAGTGAGGGACAATATTGATTAATAATCTCAATTGTCTACGCGCTGCGTAGACAATTGCTTCATCTGCAAAAACACTTGCAAACTGCATACGATGTCTTAACTGCTTTTCGCTCCAACCTTTGCCATATACATTGCTCAATTGTTGTACAGTGGTAGCCACCACTTGCTTCCCGTATTCCGCCCTCTCATTACCTAACACTTCCTCATTCATGCGTTTGCCCACCTTCCAATAGAGTAAGGTCATTTCAGCATTAACAGTTACAGCAACCTGCTGCTTGCTTTCTTCTATCAGTTGCTTGATGCTAACGAAAAGTTGGTCATGTCGGATTGGACTAGTCATAAGCTAAAATTAGTGATAATTTTTAAAAAGATCGTGCTTCCTATTCCCGTCTACCGATGTAAAAAACAAGCCCTATTCAGATGAACAGGGCTTGTTTTTATATGATTATTCGTACGAGGGAGCCTATTTTACCTTCTTTCCTCTTTGAAATACCATCTCGGGCAAGAATAAGGCCCTAACATCAGCCATTGGGTCTTGATCCAAAACAAGAATATCTGCCCGTAGTCCCTTAGCCAAGTATCCTCTATCTTTAAGCCCGGTCACTAATGCGGCATTATAAGTCAAGCTTTCCAACACCTCCAAAGCTGACATCCCTACATCATGGTTATAAATACGTGCTTCGTCATAGAGAGGCACCATCGCATCGTCTTCAGGATAGATCCAATCTGTACCACAAACAATCTTGACCCCGGCCTCATGTGCCAGCCTACTGACCTCGATGGCATAATGCAGCTTATTGTTGGTGGCATGAAATATGGTGGGATCTAGGTATACATTATTTTTCTTCATTAGCGCAAATAAGGGATTCAACTTTGCGGCATCGACTTTAAGACCTTTGTAGACCTGTTCCCATGCATAACTGAGCGTAAGACTATCGGCAGGGATCTGCTCAAAAATCACATCTGCAGCATGCGAAATGCTATTAACGGAGAGGCGAACCGCATCCGTGGGTTGGATCGGAAATACGGTAGCATGGCTCCATATCAACAAACCTTCCTTCCTGGCTGCTTTTACAATCTGCTGCATCAGTTCATTCGGTAGATCTGCATAGGTCTTGATCGCGGTCACTCCAGAAGCTTTGGCTTCTTTAACTGCTTTTACGATATCTGTGGTATCGGCTATAGCACGCTCCCAAGGGGATCGTCCCATTCTGATCTTACTCCCACTATTAAACATGGCAAAATAACTAGGCCCTGCAAATTGTGCCGCATGAAAAATATCGGGACCTTGTTTTACACCTTCGGTGATTTGTTTTTTATACTGTTCGAGATAGGGCGCATTGCCTGCCATATCACGCACGGTGGTGATACCATGGTTAATCATGCCCTTCAGGATGACATCGGTGTAGGCATGGGCCTTAGCTAAATCTGTCAAATCCATAGTAGACAGGTGAATATGCGCGTCAAATAGACCTGGAGCAAGGTATTTGCCTGTGCAATCGATGAGCTCTGTCGCAGCTTCGACCTTGATCTCGGTCTTCGAGATTTTCTTAATGACTCCGTCCTCTATAAGTATAGAACCCTGATAGGGTCGCACCTCAGCACGGCCGTCTAATATTGTTGCATTCTTCAGTAAAATAGTGCGAGCAGTCTGCGCGCTGGCCAGCGATACTGTACCACAAGCGAACACTACGGCCAGAATCAACTGCCGCAAACTTGATTTCAAATTCATCTTATCTTAATTTAGCTTCTAAAATTTTGACTAATTCTTCTTTATCTATATTTTGAGCGATCACCTTGCCATCCGTATCGATCAGATAGATCGTGGGCAGACTCCGGACATGATAGTGCTGTGCGGTATTACTATCCTTCAACCCGTTAAGATCCGAGATGTGAATCCAGGGTATACCGTCTTTTTCAATGGCATCCTTCCACAGCTTCTCTTTATCGTCCATTGAAAACGATACGATCTCAAAGCCTTTGTCTTTATATTGCGCATAGATAGGCTTTAGGTTTTTATTTGCCACACGGCAAGGGGCACACCAGCTAGCCCAAAAATCAAGCAAGATAAGCTTGCCACGCAACTGTGAAAGGCTAAACGCCTGCCCAGTTACTGTTTTGGTAGTTATGGCCGGAGCCTCAGCGCCTACCAATCGTTCGTCTTTCTTTTCCTTATATTTCTGCAGCAAGTGCTGATAGGTGGAAGCGTAAGCCAAATTATCGGAAAACAGGTTCAACAACTCTCCTAGTTGCTCGAAATTCATGACTTCCAACTGTGGTCGCATCACATCGAGTATGGCCAAAGAATGTGGATAGCCCCGTATGTAAGCTTTTTTGATATCATCCCAACGTTGATTGACAATGGTCATTTTTTCATTGAGTGCAATTTTCTCCTCTTCTGTTGCTTTTTCATACTCCCGCCCTAGCGTCAGTAGCGTATCGAGCAACAATCTACTGTCGCTTTCATAGGCTTTACGGATAGCATTCTCCTGCCCTCCAATCACCTCATTGTCCTGCTTCCAGTCTTCATGGAGCCGGATTGAATACTTGCCGTCTGGCTCCACGTAGATCTCCTGGCTACGGCGCCAGCCTTTGACTTTTACGGTCACCTGTGTCGGAACTATAGTCGTGCCGCGCAGCACAAACCTGCTGTTTTCAACCTTAGCGCCATTCAGAATTTTAGGCCCTTTATCATACACCTGAAGGTAAACGGAATCTGGGGAGACCCCAGACTCTAAATACCCTACGATCTCATAATTGTGCTGCGCCTTGGCTCCCAATGCTGATAATACCAAAAGCAGGATTAATATTTTTTTAATTCGATGCATAGCAATATTATTATTTAGACTCTTTGTACACAATATCTACAATAGGCGAAAAGTCACCAATTCTACTATTGAAACTACCTGTTTTAAGCACTCCTGTCGGCGACAGATCAAAGGTGTAAAACACGCCTTCAGTGCCACTATTAGTGGCAATCCCCAACCTATTCTCCGCAAAAGGAATAGTAGGGGGTACTATTGGCTCTTTCAGCATCTTCAACGCGGCAACTTCTTCTCCGGCCGGAAATGTATACAACGGTGCATACTGCTGATCATTCATCTTGTATACATACAACTGATTGCCAGCGATAAAATAAAGAAGTGGATTTTTACCGGACAAAGCAAAATGCGTAAGTTGCTTCCCATTAGGAGCAATCAGATTCACCTTACTGACAGCTGGATATTCGCTCAAACCATTATCGAGGCGCATTTCGTACAACGTGTATTTGCCATTCTTCTCGCCTACAATATAACTGGAACCGCTCGCACCATTGGCCGCATATATGACATTCTCATCAAAATTGTTCATATCGAAAGCTACATTCACACCTGCAGGCTGGAAGCTTTCTATCTCAGGACTGGAGGTCGGGTGGTATACTAGCTTTTTATTCTCTTGGTCATAGAACAAAGCTTGAATCGGATACGACGAGCTCGTCGGTATCATCATCGGGGCTAAGACGTGATTACCCAGTAAGGCATTACTAAAACCATAAGGAAAATTATCGTTCTCGCCCACACCTCTGGGAGCGGTGTAGAAGTTCCCGTCTGTATCGCGCAGATAATATAAACCATACCACATATCCGAGCCGAAGAAATCAAATTTCGCATTGGTCGTACCGGTAAATGCATCGTTTGCATTGCTCTTTACTTCCATTGTATTGTGGTCGATAAAATAGATCTGAGGCGCTGCTGTCCGAATGGCTAATGGTTGGACGATGCCATCCCAATCATTCATACAAATGATCTCTAAGGGTTTTTCACGCATCGGGTACTCACTTGAATGCACTAGGAAATCTTTCAATACATATTCATCGGGTGTGACAATGGAAAGATTCGTTTCATCGCTTTTGTGCGTCAGTAGTAACCAACCTTCGGATGTGAGACGTTTTACGATCAGATCCATTTTTCGAAAATATTTTACACCGCTTTGCTTGTTAGTCACCTCCAATACTAAAAAGTACAGCCCTGTAGCCATATCACTTTTCAGATTTAAGGATTCTGTCGTACCTACTTCTATAGGAATCACTTCCGTATTCGAATCTTTAGGGTAGTAACTCCATTTAAAGGTGTAGTCAGCAGGATTCACCCCTTCTTTGCTTAAATCAGAGACCAATTTCAACTCGTCCCCCACGTTCAGGAGGTACTTGTCTTCCAATCCTGATTCCAACAGCAATTCAGGCACGGCACCATGGTCATAGTCCGACAACTCTTTCTTCAGGCAACTGTTCAAAAGAGTCAATTGCAAGAGTAATATGGTCGCTATATATATAAAGTTAATTCTCTTCATTTTTCATTGTGTTAAAAGGTTATCAGCTGTCCAAATTCATCTGTCAATGGCTTCTCATTCGCAGCATTATATGTTTTTAAGGCATTGACTAATTTGGTTTTATTCGCTCTCATGGTACTTGCCGATGTGGTAGATGGAAATTCCACCTTACCCAGTACATCGATGACGAATCGATATCTCACCTCACTGTATGTCCCAAAATAGGATTGGATAAACGACTCCCAGTTAGCTGGCTTCAAAACAATGTCTCTCACCCTCACTTTGAACTCCTGCACTCGTCTATTAGGATTGAGTGTCGTATCGGCAATGGGGCCAAGTTCAAAATGTTCATTGGCAGTCAATCGAAAAGAAGCCTCTACCTGTTTCTTTTTAAGAGCATCATTCCGCAACATCACCAGCCTGACAATGGTGTCGTTCTTACCTGCAGGCATAAGGTATTTTTCATTCAGGATTTTGTAATCCACTCCTTCTACAGCATCTGACTGGCCTGGTAATACTTCAAAATCAAAAGGACGCTCCACAGAAGCAAGTGGTCCAGACGTCTGTACGCGTATCAATAAGGTATCTGTTACAACAGCGGAGTGCTTGGGTGCAAAATTCACTAATATATTTGTTGCAAATGAACCCGGTCTAGGAGTTACCAATTCGTCTCGATGCAGATTGAGGTATACACGAGGCTTCTCGTCATAGCTTAACAACTCTTCTTGTTTGCACGAGCTCATCGATAGGGCCAATGCTATATATAATCCAAATTTCTTCATTTGTTTAAGTTCTTAGGGTTACAAACTACGTTCTTCAAGAGGTAGAGGGAGCTGATATACTTTCTTATCCGCGCTAATAGTCGTACCAGGTATCTGCGCTAAGCCTTGACGCTTATAATAATAAAAGAGTTGCCCCTCGCTAAAGAATTCTTTCTGATATTCCTTCTGGATTTCCAACTGAAAGTTTTCTGCGGATATAGTATTGGATACGGGGTCCAAACCTCTATTTGAACGTACTTCATTAAGGTAAACAACCCCCTCCAATACGGTCGGAGCAGCCTCTGCCGCTATATAATAGACTTCCGAAATCCGGATCACTGGGACAAAGTTCTTTGCCCAGCTACAAGCACCTATCTGTGTTTCCAATTGCCAGAATTTAGAATGAACTAGCTTACCTTCTTTACGCTCCCAAAGATTAATCCGACGTATATCTGTGCTGGACCGTTCAAACAATTCATTGATAACTGATTCGTCATTAGTCAATACCTCGTTTTCATAAGTTGTTGGTGCGGTATTAAAATAAGCATCCGTGTAGGGTTTCATATTGTTGATCTCGACTGCAAACAAGTGTTCAAACCTATAGGTACGGTCACGGCATGCCCCATCAGCAGACGCGTCCGAAGAGGTAACGAATGTAAAAGTGCCCTGTCCTATTGTCTTTTTTGCGTATTCAAAAGCTTTCGCTCGCTCTCCGACGTACAGGTATACGCGTGCCAGCAGTGCTTGTACAGCTACTAAGTTCATCCGGTATTTTCGAAATTCCTCCATAAACTCAGGGTATATGCTAGTACCGCCCTGTAAAATAGGATCCTGGGTCAACAATACTTCGGCTTCTAGCAAATCCTTCAAAATCAATCCTGCTACTTCACTCGCCGGTAATAGTGGCTGTGCTTCTTTGCTAATATGCGTTCTATAGGGAATAGCCAGACCGTCTTTCTCTTGCTTATATACGGGACCAAACAACCGCAACATATCAAAGTGCATAAGCGCACGTATCGCTAAGCCCTCTCCTTTGATCAGATTGTAATGATCACCCTGAAAAAGAGTTTTCTTGGCATCCATATGATCGAGCATGTTGTTGACATTGGCAATCACCTCATACCCTCCTGCAAATACCGAACGAATCGTGCCCTTGACGGATAATTTTCCGCCTTCATTTTCATAGCTATAGTGAGCCATATCCCAGTAGGGCGAAGTGGTCTTATCGACACGATAACGTTGGGCCAATACGTCCAAGAATGACATGGTCAAATTATCGCCATATAATGTGCGCCTTGACATAAGGGTGTAGCTTCCGGCTAAGGCATCTATAAAGCCCTTTTCCGTTTCAAACAGAGCTTCTTGTTTGATCTGGGATTTGGGCTTGATATCTAAGTATTTCTGACAGGCAGGCAATAACAATGTCCCCATTAATCCCAACCAAAGTATATTTTTAAAAATCTTCATTTCTATATATTTTAAATGCTGATCAGTTAGCTTCTTGTGTTAAAAACTAGTCTGTAATGACAAAGAGAAATTACGTGCAAACGGATAGTCCAAACCGCGCTCGACCTTGATGCTTGATAGCCTAAATACATCATTCATGTAAAAACCGACATTGAAATTACGTAAGCCCAGACGCTTCACCTTCGCGTCTTCAAAGCGATATAACAGTGAGGCAGAGGTCATATCCAGACTATTATCATTCTGTACAAAACGAGAAGAAGCATTTGTTCTCGAGCCATCTACTTCCATACGTTTGAATAAGGCCATATCTCCTGCCTGCTTCCAACGATCGGTAAGCACTCGTCTATCCGCATTATCAACCAGGTTGACATTCTCAATTTTATCCAATAAGGTCTGATTGAATAACTGTCCCCCCTGACGGTAACTGAAGTAAGCGTTTAATTGGAAACCGTAATAAGTGATATTAAAACCGAAAGTTCCTCTATATTTCGGGGTCGAAACGCCGGCCGAAACCATGTCATTAGCATCCCATACATACGAGGCCGACCCATCTTTTTTCAAAAACAGCTCCTGTCCTGTAGTCGGATCTATACCGAGGGAAGGCACAACCCATATTGCATCTATAGAACTTCCTTCCTCGTATCGTGTAAAAGGAGTTTGTTCGTTGGTCATGTTTTGCAGTTTTTCATTTTGAGCTTTCATTTCATCGGAAATCTTATCAACGATGGTCTTGTTGGTCCCCAGGTTGGCCATTAATGTCAATCCGAAATCTTTGCTTGTGAGCGGTTGGATTATTTGATAACTCGCCCGCACTTCATAGCCCGTGCTTTTTATAGCACCCAAATTACCTTTGTAGGTAGAAAATCCGGTGGATAATGGCAAACTAAAATCAGCAATAAACTTGTCCGTAAAATCATTGTAATAGTCTGCATTGATATGTAATCTATTTTGCAGGGCGCTGATATCCATCCCCAGGTTGAACTTACGGGTACTTTGCCAGGTTAGCTTATCATTACCAATATTCAATAGGTTTGCACCAATATTACTTAGGTAACTCTCATCCAGATTATAGTTGTAGGTACGGTAAGCCATATAAGAATCGAACTGCTGTGCACCGGTCACCCCAATAGAAGAGCGTATGCGCAGTTGATTGATTGCTCCACGCTGGCGCAGTGCGCTCAAAAAGCTTTCTGAATGGAGGTTCCAACCTGCCCCTGCCGACCAAAATGGCGCAAATAGACGATCCGCCCCTACACTGGACGAGCCATCAAGACGGTAGGAGAAGTCCAATAAATAACGGTTGTCGTAGGCATAGTTGGCATTGCCTAAAAAGCCTACTGTACGTATGGTCGATTCAGATCCTCCGGGTCTATCATTGACATATTTGCGTCCGTAAAAGATAAAATCTGTTAGAGCGCTGGGCAATCCTTCGACCTGAACCATCACGTTTTCGTTGCTATTCTCATTGGCACGAGCACTTAAGGTGGTAAACAACTGATGTTTATTAATAGTCAGGTTGTAATTCAAATCTAAATTGGCATCGTAGCTGAATAGCTTACCATAACCTGCTGTATAGGCGCCTCGCTTGAATAAATCTGTCCCCAATTGCTTAAATGTGGTATGCTCTGCCGGCAGAAAGATCTCACTATTATCACTTTGATTCGTCAATGACAAGCGGCCACGTAAAGTCAGATTGGGTTTGAACCTATAGGTCAACGCTGTATTATTGATCAGGTTACGCGTATTTCTGAAATCCTTTCCGTTTAGGGTCGTATTGAATACCGGATTATATACAGTGTTGTATACAGCACTTTGACTAGAGATTAATTTCCCCTGTAATTGGGGGATAATATTACCATTCTCATCGTATGGCGAGAAATAGGGATTCATGCGTGTATACTGACTGAAAGAACCCCAAGGCGAGTTGACAGCATCGGTAAACTGTACATTCAGTTGATTCTGTATCTGGATCTTTTCTCCTCTATAGCTGAGGTTGATCCCACCATTGTACGATGTTCTGGATGAACCTTTCATTGCCCCGTTATTACGGTTGTACGAAAAATCTATGCCATAGTTTACAACACCAAAGCCACCATCCATGGTCACTCTATGCTTTTGACTTACGCTATTTCGCAATGGCAGTGACGGCCAGTAGGTGTCCCTCCCGCGAAGGACTTCTTTCAATCGGGCATTGTACAACATATCTAGCCCAGTTTGATTATCAGTGTTCGAGCTAGTATATACACCGGCTAGCTTCTCTACTTCTAATTTCTCACGAGCATTCAGTAAACGATAGTCATGAAGATCTGGATAACTAAATGTAAAATCTGCTTTATACCCGAAGAGCATAGCACCTTCCTTGGGTTTGATTCGTTCTACGACGATGACGCCATTTGCTCCTCTAGACCCGTATATAGCTGTTGCAGAAGCATCCTTTAAGATAGTAATGCTATTCACCTCCGTGATATCCAAATCATTAATACGTTGCATAGGTACCTCGAATCCATCCAGCACAAACAAAGGAAGATTCGGATTATTGGAATACATATTGGCGATATCGTCCACTTTCTTGTCGTAGGCATTATACATGTCTTTATTCGCTCTTATATTACTCCGTACTAAGCCCGAAATATCTTCTGTCGTGGGAATACTGGAAGCACCCCGTAAGCGCATATTGGCCATCTTATTGGGGTCAGAACCATTACTCAAATCTTGTAACATTTGAATCCCAGGATCCAGTACAGACAATACGTCTAGTACATTCTGATTACCCACACGTTTGATATCTTCGGCAGTCAGCGTGTTCACTGCTCCAGTATAGGTACCGGCAGGGCGCTCAAAAATACCTGTAACAACAATTTCATCGATCTCTAGCGATTCGGATTCCAACTTTAACAAGCCCATATTGGGTTTTGCCACGGCGCGAGACGCTTTATAGCCAAGCGAGGTAATTAGCAGAGAGGCTCCTGGAGGAACATTTCTGAATAAAAACTTACCTGCTGCATCTGTTTTGGTTACATCAATACGTTTGGCTTGGGCATTAAGAAGCTGAATACTAACTCCTGGAATGGGCTTCTTAAGACTGTCAATTACCGTACCGCTGACTTCTATAGTTTGCTGTTGTTGTACAACACGTTCGGAACCAGCCTCAGAAGATGGCATCCTTCTTTTAGAATTATTCGCTATTCTTTTTTGCCTGTCCTCTTTGATTAAAATTGTCTTATCTACTATTTCGTATTGTAAAGGTAAATCCTTTAAAATTCTGGTCAGTGCTTGTCCCAGTTGCAAGTTGTGTACATCAACAAGAATCTCCGCCGAACTCTGCACATTTTTTGCACCCCACAAAAAATTATAGCCTGTCTGCTTTTTGATTTCTTTAAACACATCTTTAAATGTAAGCTTACTCTTCGAGATGGTTACCTCTTGGGCCAGACTGTTTGCACTGGCATAGGACAAGCCAACAAAGAGTAGAAAAACGGATAATTTCATAATTCGCCAAAATTCTGGCCAGGCCATTTTCAGGCATAGCCCATCATGTGTATTTTTTTTATACATTTGAGTGACAATAAGTGTTATTTAATGGTTAGTAATTTTTGTGCATTCATAATTAGGCCATTGAATCTGTGAATCTGAATGTTAGCGCATTCAGATTCCTTCTTTAGTTCATGGCATATTCCTTTGGTTAGTTTTTTATCATAAGCCCATTATTTTGTTTTACATATTAATACTTGGTTATTCCTGATCTCAAATTTCACCTGACTATTGGTCGCTTCCAACTTGTCCAACACCTTTTCCATGCTGTCAAACCGATTCAAAACGCCTTCGTAATATTCGTTCTTCAAGTCTGAATCCTGAAAGACCACATCCACATCATACCATCTGGCGAGTTTCTTCATGATGGAAGCCAAAGACTCCTTATTAAAAATAAATTCGCCATTGATCCAGGCCAGCTCTTCAGAAGCGTCTATATCAACTTTATCCAATTTGCCCCCGTTTAGAACAGATTGTTCATTCGGTGCTAACCTAATCTCTTTGTCTTGATGTTTTACGGCTACAACTCCCTCAAGCAAAGTGGTTTTGCTCGTCTCCTCATCAGGATAACAGGACAACATAAATTTAGTACCAAGTACACGAATCGACTGCCCTTTAGATATCACTAAAAATGGATGTTCAGCATCCTTCGCCACTTCAAAATAAGCCTCACCTAGGAGTTCAACTTTTCTTTCATTAGCTCCAGAAAAAGAACTTGGATATACAAGTCGCGAATCTGCATTTAAGAATACCTTTGTTCCATCAGCCAGTTGGATTTTGTATTGACCTCCTCTTGGAGTTTGTAAAATCATTGTCTGAGTCGCTGTATCTTCGTTTTCATCGAGTACCTTGGATCCGTCGACATAAGTCAAGCCGTCTGCCCCAACCAGAAGTCCCCCATTCTGCTCATCAAGAACTATTTGATCACCGTTAGGCAAGGTAACGCTCGCCTTATTCATACCAGGCTCTATAAGCACTTCTTTCCTACTCCAAAATATCCAGGTCATACCTATAACAAGAATAGCAGCAGCAGCTGATGTCCAGTAAATCGGAAACAACCGCCGTTTTTTCTTAAACTGTGGTAAACTGGTAATGATGGATATCGCCTGCTCAGACACCGCATCCGCATCTTCTTCTTGTAGCTCTTGGGGTATATTCTCCCAGGCCTCATCCAAAAAATCCTGGAATAACTTGGTTTTATTCTTGCTTCTAAAAAAATCACGCCATTCTTTCTGCTCTTCAACAGAGAGCATCTGACGCTGATAAGTAGACCATAAATATTTTAAACGTTCGATATCCATATATACTATAAGACGAAGCAAAATGAAGATCTAGGTAATGGAATCTAAAAAAATTTTAAAAGGAGACCCACAATAATCAAATCGAAGTATTTTGATAGATGGATTTTAAGTGCTTTTCGTGCTAACTTAAGATGGGAGTGTGTTGTAGAAACCTGAATATTCAGTAGTTTGGCAACTTCATTTACACCCAGGCCTTCTTTTTCGATACAGATATAGACTTTCCGTTGTTGTTCTGGGAGGTTAGCTATTCCTTCTTCTAACAATCGCCTCGCGTCACGCATCAAAACCTCCTCCTCTGTGTAATTAAAGCTATTCTCGCTGTTAATTTCCAGTATATTTTCAGTATGAATGCTATCGACTTCTTGCTTTCTTAACAGATCAATTGCTCTATTTTTGCTCACCTGTCTCAACCAGGAGTCAAAATTCTTTATCTCACAGGCTTTCTCGCCCATGACCCACAATTTCAACATAACGTCTTGTACAACCTCCTCGGCACCTTGCTCAGACTGTAAAATATACCAGCAAAATGTAAAAATCTTTCTACGATAACGATAATATAAAGTATTGAAAGCCAACTCATCACCATAAGCTATTTTTAGCAACAGTTCTTCACTGGAGGCGTCTTTAATCGACATAATTTTTAATAGTTCAGTTGATTTAGTTCGCCAATATACAAATTTTCAGTTTTAACCTCTTCGTCTATTAGGGGGATATCTTATTACTTGTCATAAACATATAACCATCAATTCCGAAATCGTAAGGAAAAATCGCCTAGCCTCTGCCCCACAGCACGTCGTGGTCTTAAATTTGTTTTGAATGGATCCTGGGTCAAAATATACAACAAAGATATGCATAGTCACTTATAGCTCTATTTATTGATAGATGCTGAGCAATAATTGAGAGCAATAAGTATGAGTTTACTGCACTTTGCAAGAGTCAACAGGTAGACTTACCTGTTTTTGTAAGTTTCCCGGAAAATAGGAAAGTTATTTAGCATCAACTAAAATGAGTTTTCACTATATTGTATTTGATATGATAAACGAACTTCAAGAATATAAAAAACATATTGCGGAAAAGGGTTTTACGACGATTGCCGGTATATATTCAGACGAAGAAGTGGCAGCAATTATTAATACGATCAACCATACGGATACCTCAAAGAATACATTTCGAAAATCCAATGACTTATTTGCCATTCGACAGTTTCTTATTGAAATCCCTGAATCTCAAAGTTTGATATTCAACAATAAGCTGAAGTCCTTAATCAATACGCTGTTCGGTTCCAATTATTTTGTGGTAAAAAGTATTTATTTTGACAAACCTGAAACGTCTAACTGGTACGTAGCTTACCACCAGGACTTAACGATTTCTGTAGATAAAAAAATAGATACAGATAATTTTGGCCCGTGGACAGTAAAACAAAATCAATATGCAGTACAGCCCCCCACTGAATTTTTGGAGGACATCTTTACCATAAGAATTCACCTAGACGATACGGATGAAAACAACGGAGCACTCCGCGTCATAGAACAATCACATCTAAAAAAAATATATAGACCCGAAACCATTGATTGGACAAAGGAAAGGGAAGCTATCTGTAAGGTAAAAAAAGGTGGAGCAATGATTATGAAACCCCTGTTACTGCACAGTTCCAGTCGTACAACAAACAATAAAAAAAGAAGGGTAATTCATATCGAATTTGCATCGACCGAACTGCCAATTGGTCTAAATTGGGCGGAAAGACTGACATATAAGTAGAAAGAAAACCAAATGAAACCATCATGATTTTTCAAACCACACAATGGGATGAATAACCGAGCAAAGCGAGCTCATGAATGCCGCTTAAATATACCCTCGATGAATAAATCTGATAGCTTCATCACCGTTAAACTTAGCGGAGCGATCTCATTGATTCAATTTAAAATAGACATAGATCAATAAAAACAAATTATATACAGATGAAAAAACTATTATTAATGCTAACAATTTCATCTTTTTTAATTCCTTGTAATGGCCAGGATAAAAAAGATAAAAATAATTCAACAAATATTTCAAATCCAAAAGAGTATAAAGTTTTTTATGATAATGGAAAAATACAACAAGTCGGACAATTCGATGAAAACGGAGAACCTGTAGGAAAATGGGAAAAGTTTTACGAAAATGGAAATCTTGGAAAAAGACACTATTTTAAAAATGGAAAATTTGAAGGTGCGGACGAAGAATATTATGAGAACGGGAAATTAAAGAGAATTGGGACAAATAAGGACGACTTTGAAGATGGAGAATGGAAGACATACTACGAAGATGGCCAATTAAAAGAAGTATTAATTTACAAAGAAGGCATAATAAATGGCGAATACAAAGAGTACAGAAATGGACAAATAATAGCAATAGGAAACTATGAAAACGGAAAAGAAATAGGAGAATGGAAGGCCTATTATGACAATCGACATTTAGAAAAAATATTAAACTATAAAAACGGAGAGCTCAGTGGTCCCGCAAAGTACTATTACGAAAATGGCAAATTACGAGAGGAAGGGAACTTTGAAGATTACAATAGAATTGGTGAATGGAAAATATACGATGAACAAGGTAACCTGAAAAAAATTGAAAAATATTGATGAAATCACAATCGCACAACAACGGCTTATCTCATCGTTTTTAGTAGTTTCGATGATTGCTTCGCCGGTTGCAATAGCCGGCGAAACTGCGATGTTCATTCGCCGCGGCGGGCCTTGGATTGAACTTTAGTGTAAAAATAAAAAATGGAAGCAACTGATTATCTTTCTGTAATAAACTATTCGGAATGGGAAAAACTTTGTAAAACCTATTCCGAGGAACACGCGTGCAATGCAATTAGAAAAGACGGAATTCTCTATTTTCGCTTAAATGAAAACAGGGATAAACTATTACAAAGTTTAGACAAAGTATTGTTTGAAAAGCGTAGTGATGTAAAGCTCATTATTTTACCTGCTCAAGATATTCAGAAGTCCAATAAACATGATGCATATACCAAACAAGATTTTGAAGCATTATCTCAACTGAAAAACGTAAGGAAACTTGGTATCTCCATCACAGTTCGACAAACTTTCACCGAATTTTCTATGATTGGGTTGATAACAGAACTGTATGTTTATGTCGATGTAAAATCTGATTTGCACGTAGTGGAAAAATTCCCCAATATAAATTACCTCCATTTGCAAGGGAAATTCACCGAAGTAGCTTCACTATGTTCGCTAAAAGATTTAAAAGGATTGAGTATATCAGATTTTCAACAAATTGACTTTTCAGTCTTAAATGGCATTTCATTAAAAACATTAGCAGTTAGTGACTGTCAGGCCAGCGAAAACTTTTCAGTACTGTTGTCTAACAGTGTAGAGTATTTGCAACTTTCTAGAATTAAAAAAATTCAAAACATTGATTTTCTAGCAAATGCAACAGGATTAAGAAAATTATACTTAGATGAATTTGCGTTAACGGCATTGCCCGATTTTAGTAAAAACAGGAAATTAAGCGTGTTACAAATCAACGCAATGCACAAACTGAACGAAATCGAAACACTTCTCACTTCAAATATCGAATATTTATTTGTCTTGGTAAGCGCAGATAAAGTGTCTGTCAAAAGTTTTGCGGAAGTATTAACAAAAATGAAAATGCTAAAGAAGGCTTTCATGCGATTAATGGACAGGCATGATAGACGTTATAAGGCAATGAAAAAGTATTTGGAAAATACCGGAAAAAGCGACTTACTTTCTGATGATATCAATTTTTTTGAAACAAATTAAATAGGGTCCACTGCCTACTGGAAGGCGTCCTCGCCGTTCAAGATCTTAAATCAACAAGATACCTATCAAAATCCCGAACGTTGCGGACTCCTAGCTAAAGTTCATATCTGCAGCAAGCTGTTTTGAAAAAAAAGCCTGTCATCAAACAAATTGTCGTTAGCCAGAGACTTGTGTTGGAGCTGAAGTGAAGTAGTCAAGACTTAATCTGACAGTTGCAATAAATTAACAACTGAAAAATAGATTAGAGTTATGACAACACAAGAAAAAATCATCAAGAACAAACTGGGTGTTTTAGAGCTTGCCCA